>Ga0209591_10000127_pt1 | contig 95534 bp, 85 predicted proteins | sample MAT01_FD_187207 | JGI IMG/M metagenome (GOLD analysis project Ga0209591, IMG submission 187207) | Freshwater microbial communities from Lake Fryxell liftoff mats and glacier meltwater in Antarctica - MAT-01 (SPAdes) (version 2) | ecosystem: Environmental > Aquatic > Freshwater > Ice > Liftoff...
AAACTTTGAGGAGATATCACCACGCACTAACTGTGCAAACGTGGTGAGCCTGGGAACCCATTTAAAACGGGATATTAAGGCAGTAATGTTTTAAGAATCCCCTTGGCTTTAGCCAGGGGAGTGTCAAGAAGCGAAGGTGAGTTTGGATGAGGCTGCAATTTCTATTTATTAACTAGCTTTTATCTCGGAACTTCGAGCTTTTACTTCGGAACTTCGAGCTTTTACCTCGGAACTCCAAGCTTTTACCTCGGAACTCCAAGCTTTTACCTCGGAACTTCGAGCTTTTACTTCGGAACTCCGAGCTTTTACCTCGGAACTTCGAGCTTTTACCTCGGAACTCCGAGCTTTTACCTCGGAACTCCGAGCTTTTACCTCGGAACTCCGAGCTTTTACCTCGGAACTCCGAGCTTTTATCTCGGAACTCCGAGCTTTTATCTCGGAACTCCGAGCTTTTACCTCGGAACGTCAAGGTTTTATCCTAAAACTCCTCAAAATTTTGTATCTTCGCTAATAGCTTAATGAAATGCTCACCCTGCTAGTCGATATATAATTACCTTTCCTTTCCAATTTTCTTCCACAAATACCAGATACTCGCCATTTGAACGCCGAAAAGCGCGGATACCGTAGGGTATATCAATCCAACCACTTTCGCTTCCAACTTCTGGGCCTGGTTTTAACTGTTGTACTTGTACTCCCGTCGTGGCATTGTAGACATATACCTCTGCGGTTTTAACTGTCACGGCGAAAACATAATCTTTTGCCACACTCATCGCGGCTGTAGACACTTCGCGTTTGCCGGTGGTGTCGTAAGGAATCACAACCCGCCAGCGAGGAGTACGATTTCCTTGACTCCAATTGTCAAAACGGGCAATCTCAGAGCCAGCAACTCCGGTATCGTCGCCAAATGCGGGATGATCTACTGTAAAACCTGACAAATACATGGTATCTGTTTCCGGGAAATATTCGAGCCGCCGCAAGTCATTAAATATGCTAGGAATAGCTTGCTTTTCCATCGAACTATAGCTGTAGATGGGGTTGCCTTTAGGATCTATTCCCTGTAAAGGATAATGTCGAATGCCGTCTTGTGTTCGCAAAGCTTTCCAAACATCTCCTTTGCTATCTACCCACCACCCGCCGATATAGGGATAATCTTTGCTGGTATCGTATTCGTTCTTTTCAAATGTGCCATTACCGTTGCGATCGCGCCAGATCCACTCTCCTTTTTCTGGTTGCTGCGGTGGCCATTTTCCCGCGATTGATTTTTTATCTGCGCCATTGCTACCGACAAACATTCCGGCTGGTATGGCGATTTTACCGTCTGTGGCTGGATTGAAACGATATATTTGCAGAAAGCTGTTATACATATCTGTGAGGAACAAAAACGGTTTCCCTTGGATGCGGCGAACAAAGGTTCCATCTGGTGATGTATGCAGTCGTGGATCTTGAGGATATTTGAAAGCATTTAAAGTGTAGGCTTTGTAAGTCCATTGCTTACCAGCCGGCTTACTGTAATCCATCAGATAATGTTCTTGTTTGGTGAATAAATCTACACCATCAGTTTTGGGATCTGCATCTGCATTATCGACGAATATTAGTCCCAGCGATCGCCACAATAGTTTTCCCGATGGCGAAAATTTCCGCAAATCTGTTCCTGATTTGTTGAAACCATTGCTATTTATATAGATATTACCTGAAGCATCTGTACCAACTCCGGTAAGTCCATAAAGTTTCAAATCTCGAACTTCACCAGGAACGCCCGCATAGATACCACCTTTACAGCCGAAACTACCTAACTGCACTGGCTTATCTTTGATGTCATAAATCAACATTTGCTGACGTGAGCCATTTTCTGCCACTAACAGCTTACCTTGATGATTAATAGCGATCGCAGTTGGTTCGACAATATCTGCAATCTGTTGGGGTAATTGCTTTCCACTTGAGGAATAATGTACAATTTTGGCAGGTTTACCACCATTTTTGCTTTGAATAATCCACAGATTTTTTTGTGGATCAATAGTTATTCCTCCCGGATTAGCAACGGTAAAGCTGCGGAGTTCTTTCATCGTATCAGTATCATAGACACGAATGCGGTTAGCAGCAAAATCACTCACATACAACTCGCTTCCCACAGTTGCTAATCCAGTGACTTCACTTTTAGTACTGGTAATTAACATACTTTTATCCCAACCACGCCCATTAGGAAATGGTGCAGGTTTTCCCGATAAATCATAGCGTCTAACGCAATGCCAAGTTGTTCCTTCTGATGGGTAATCTTCTTTTCTATTGCCCATAGCTCCTTGAATCATCGCAATGTAAACATATTTACCATTTGCTGTTACCGCTTTCCCACCTCCACGACTCCAGCCGTGAGTATCCCCAAGGAAACCAATAACCTTACCATCTTTATATATTGCTGCCTCCATTCCAGCTTCATCCCAATGACTGTTAGTATAAACTTTGCCATCAGAGGTAACATACATTGCTTCAATATTGTTTTGTACCCGCAGATTTCCACTGCCAAAAGTATTACCTATCCATGATGTTTTGTAAGTAAGCGTGGGTGTGCCGGTTGTCGCCCAATCCGTTGTAATTCCAATGGTAGTAACAATAACTCCAAGGGTCAGACTAAGTAAAAAGTTGAAAGTTTTACTTCTTTGCAAATATCTAGGTTTAGATAGTTTTTTGATGTGCTGATTGAGTTGTTGACGAAGTTTTACTAACTGCGCCAGTAATTTATTTTTCATATAATTTCTAAGCTTTTAATTATTTATATACAATCGTTATTTGTGTAATCCGCAAAAAAATATAACTATTTCTTCTCAATGTATTAATATTTACCTGTTAAAAATAAATTGTAAATTTCAATACAAAATTGTTTGTTTGTCGATTAATCAATAGTGGTTTTTCCCTTTCCCTGTCTACTATTCAGCTTCTTGACTGATAAATATCACATATATAATAGTCGGTGTTCTTTAGTTACGAAAAACACAGGTTTAAATTCATTGTTGACGTTGACATATAAATAGTTTATAAATTGGTGTTCTATAAAAAGACTCTTATTGGTAATGTGTATTTGTAAATTCTAGTAATTCAGGTTGGGACACAACACTCTGTAGAGGGAATTCATGAATTGCCCCTACTGTTTCAATACATTTGTAGGAGACACATTGATGGAAGATAATAAAGAAATAAGTTTTGGTTCAGGATCAGCATCTATTGTCACCCTTGGATTAGGCTGGTTTCCTAAAAGTCCCGGAGGATTAGAAAGGTATATTTATGAACTAACTCATAAATTAGCAGCAAATCAAGATCAGGTTGAATTATGTGGAGTCGGTTTACCAGAGGCTGAAGCAAATTCGCCGATTAAGCTGACTAACTTGGCTTCTGTTGATAGCGCTATTTGGCAAAGATTATGGTCGATTCGCACTAATTTCCAGAAAACAAGAACAAGCAAACCAGATGCTATTAATCTGCACTTTGCATTATATAGCTTTCCTCTTTTAGATATTTTGCCAAAGGGTGTACCAGTTACTTTTAACTTTCATGGCCCTTGGGCTTCTGAGAGTCAGCAAGAAGTGGTTAATAAAAACCTCAGTCTTTTGATCAAGCACTGGCTAATAGAAAAAAACACTTATAATCGGTGCGATCGCTTTATTGTTTTGAGCAAAGCATTTGGTAAAATATTACATGAAAAATATCAAATACCGTGGAGCAAAATTAATATTATCCCTGGTGGAGTTGATATTAATTGGTTTCAACCAAACTTATCACCCCAAGAAGCTCGTATACAGCTAGGCTGGCCTAATAATCGCCGGATTATATTTACATCACGCCGCTTAGTGCATCGAACTGGGGTTGACAAATTATTGCAAGCGCTAGCCATAATTAAGCCCAGAATACCAGATGTTTGGCTAGCGATCGCAGGTCGTGGACACATCCAAGCTGCACTACAACAACAGGCTACAGAATTAGGACTAGACGACAACGTTAAATTTTTAGGTTTTCTACCTGATGAGCAATTACCTATTGCTTACCAAGCTGCTGAATTAACTATTATGCCTAGTCAATCTTTTGAAGGATTTGGATTAGTAATAGTTGAATCTCTAGCCTGTGGTACTCCTGTTTTATGTACCCCAGTTGGGGGAATGCCGGAAATTTTATCAGAATTTTCACCCGATTTAATTACTACCTCAACAGAAGCATCAGCTATCGCTGAAAAATTAGAACAAGTGCTTTTAGGAAATATCCCCATACCTTCACGATCAGCCTGTCGCCAGTACGCCACCACACACTACGACTGGAATCAAATCGCCCAGCAAGTACGAAATATTTTATTAGCTTAAACAAGTATTAAGGGTGCTGCATGGGTTAAATTAACTGAGAAAATAGAGGCTTTATGAGAATTTTTTTCTTAGACCAAAGTGGTAAACCAGGCGGTGCAGAATTGTGTTTAATAGATATTGTTAAACCGTATCGGCATAATGCTTTGGTAGGCTTATTTGCAGATGGATCATTTAAAGATTTACTACAGCAAAATCATATCCCTGTAGAAGTTCTTGCAACTCAAGCAATCCAAGTTCGCAAAGAAAGCAGTTTGGTACAAGGATTAAAGAGTTTAGCACAACTTGCACCTCTAATTACTAAGGTAGTAAAAAAAGCGTGTGAATATGATTTAATCTACGCCAATACTCAAAAGGCATTAGTTGTAGGAGCAATAGCAAGTTTTTTCAGTCGTCGCCCTCTGGTCTATCATTTACATGATATTCTTTCCAAAGAGCATTTTAGCCAAACTAATCTTCGCATTGCTGTTAACTTAGCAAATCGTTTTGCATCATTAGTAATTGCCAATTCCCAAGCTAGTAAAACAGCCTTTGTGCAAGCAGGAGGACACCCAGATATCATCGAAGTTGTCTATAACGGCTTTGATCCAAAAATTTATCAAACTGATGAGTCTGACATCAAAAAATTGCAGCAACACTTAGGATTAGAAGGAAAATTTGTAGTTGGACATTTTAGCCGACTTGCACATTGGAAAGGGCAGCATATTTTAATTGATGCCCTTGCCAAAAGCCCACCCCAGGTAACAGCAATTTTAGTCGGTGATGCCCTATTTGGCGAACAAGATTATGTCCAACAATTACACCAACAAGTTGCCAAACTTGGACTAGAAAACCGCGTCAAATTTTTAGGGTTTCGTTCAGATATTCCCCAATTAATGTCAGCTTGTGACTTGGTAGCACATACCTCCACTTCCCCAGAACCCTTTGGTAGAGTGATTGTTGAAGCAATGCTATGTGGAAAAACTGTAGTTGCAGCAAAAGCTGGAGGTGCAATGGAATTAGTAGAACACGGACTTAATGGTTTTCTAGTGACACCAGGAGAAACCCAGGAACTTGCACAAGTGATTACTACCTGTCTTCAGGAGACTGAACTAACTGCAACCATCGCCAATAATGCTAGGACTACCGCTAGTGAGCGTTTTGATGTTGCAATTATTAATCAGCAAATTGCTCAACTGCTGTCCCAAAGAATACAACAGCAGATTTATTGGTTACATAAGGTAGAGTAGTTTACAAACACCAACTTGTTACAAACTTTCGAGACTTTTCAGCACCTCTAACGCTGACTGATATCGTTGAGTGAAGTCGAAATGTACCATTCTATTTAAGATAATAACTAACTCGTCTGTTGCGTCAGTTAGTTCGCGCCAATGATGCCAAATCTGTTGATTGGCATCAGCTTGATTTTGGATAATAACTTCACCAATATTTGTGTCTCTACGAAATTCTCTGGGATCTAATCCAATTAAACCTTGTATTCCCATAATTCCCAACGCATAAATATCGCTGTTTAATTTTGGCAACCCGCTCATTTGCTCAGAAGGTGCATAACCAGGAGTACCAATTGAAATTGTCTGAGCTTCTTGTTGCTGAGGTTGAATTTGCTTAACAGCACCAAAGTCAATTAAAACAATGTGCTGATCTGATTCTCGCCTAATCAAATTACTAGGTTTGATATCTCGGTGGATTACACCATAGCTGTGAACGAAAACAAGTACGTGTAAAACTTCTTTGAGCATCTCCACAACTTCAGTTTGTTTTAGTCGCTTATTAGGGGCTAATTCTTTGTCCATAGCGTGTCCTCGAACAAATTCTTGCACTAGGGAAAATTGCTGATTTTCTTCAAAAAAAGCTAGCAGTTGGGGAATTTGTGGGTGCTTACCCAAAGTTTCTAAAATTTCTGCTTCCGCGTCGAATAAGCGTCTGACAACATTTAAATATTCTGCATCTTGGCGAGGAGGTCGCAACTGTTTAACCACACACTGCGGATTACCAGGACGCTGGATATCGTCAGCTATATAAGTATTGCTAAATCCTCCAGAACCCAAGCGTTCAGTAATTTTGTAGCGGTTATTTAGTACTGTCCCTAGTGCAATTTCTTGCCCGATGGAATCCATAATTAGCGTTGATGCTGCATCTGAGGCGTTACCACGCTGTCGTAAAAGGGCTTGCAATTCCCCAATTAATTGTTGATGTTCTTGAACCCGTTGGGTAATTTCTTGTTGCTCTTGCTTGGTTTGATAAGCACTATAAGCAAGGACACTGCCGGCGGTAAATACTAGCCCTAACGCTGGAGGTATGACTGGAAACCATCCAGCTTGGGTAAAAATGACAAAATTGGCTCCAAATAACACAGCCAGGGCTGTTGCTCCTGCCAATCCTAAGCGTAGCGGATGTTGAATGCGCCATACTAGCAACCCACCAACTACAGTCCATCCCCATATCCAAAAGACTTTACCCCATTCAGGCAAAAACCAAAATAGAGGCTGTTTGTTTAGAACAGCACTGAGAATTTGACTAACGCTGTGGGCATGAATTTCAATTCCTGCCATTTTGCCAGAATTATCTGACTTACCAGTAGCAAATGGCGTATTAAAAATATCATTTAAACTATTGGCTGTTGAACCAATTAAAACGATGCGGTCTTTTACCAAATCTGCTTTAACTTGACCTGAAAGTACTTCTGTAATAGTTACTATCTGGGCTACCTGATAACCAGAACGGTAGTTAAGCAGAATTTGGTAGCCGTTTGTATCCGCTTTCTGATAACCGCCAGCGTTACTTTGCAGGGGTTTAAATACAGTATCTCGTAGTCGTAGTTCCTTTTTTGGAGTAAATTCTGGTTGGATGCCTCCAACTTCTAAGTATTTGAGTGCTAGTTGTAAGCTAAAGGAATAGGTACTTTGACAAGAATCAGATTCCTCTGCACTTACGAATAATAGGTTGCGGCGAATTGTGGCATCAGTATCTTCTACAACATCATTAAATCCGACTCGCTCTGCTTCAACGCCCTCTGGAGGTGCTATTCCCGGATTGTTAGAATCAGAATGTTTGCAAATAGGAATGATGATATCGCTCTGTTGTATGCGTTGCAATAGCTTGTCATGTCCGGGTTGTACTGGTAAATCACGAAAAATATCTAGACCAATGGCTCGCGGTTCATATTCTTCAAGTTTGCCTAATAGCCGTTCTAGAAGTTCACCAGACAGAGGCCAATTCAATTTTTGGATATCTTTTTCAGTTAAAGCAACAATCAATAGACGATTGTCTGGGCTGGGGTCGCCACGCAATTGCGTCATCTGGTCGTAAACCTTCATTTCCAGAGGCTCGAAAAACCCAAGTTTTTGAATGCCTACTAACAAAATTGTAGCGATCGCACTTGAAAAAATAACTGGCTGTCTAAATAAAGTTTTAAAATTTACAACCATTTTTTTAATCGGTTTTACTTTAAAATATACCTATATTTTGAGATTAATTTTTAATATTGCAATTATTCTACGCAATTTGCAACTTTTCAAAAAATATAGCAATCATATTTGATTTGCTATCCCCCCATAGGCTGAGATCCCCGACTTCTTTAAGAAGTCGGGGATCTTTTTGTTCGTAACTCATCGATAATTGCTATATCTGTTTAAGATAATAGACGATCGCCTCTGCTGTTGGTAAATTAGTTGCCAGTAAAACTTGATTAATATTGCATAATCTCAGCAGTGCTTCTTCATTTGCTTGACCAGGCTGAGGTTGCAGCAAATCTCTCAGGAAAATAACTGCTGAAATTTCTCCGGCTCCAACTAATGAAGCAATTGTTTGATATCCTCCAGAAGTTGGTGCGGGGGTTTGTTGACTAATAGTTATCCCTGCCTGTTGATGTAAGATTTCGCTAACAGATGGCCATGTAATTGTAAAACTCTGCGAGAAAAATTCTTGATGTTGAGAAACAAATTCAGCAAGTTCTGATTTCTTGCTTTCGTGAGCAATGAGTACTATGTTTCTATCAATGATAATTTGCGGAGGCTCACTTATATTTGTTTCCTCTGGAGTTTCATCAAACTGAGTTGCTTCTACTTCAGAGACTTCTTCAATAGTTTGACTGATATTCTCAGTAACTTCACTTTCTGTTATTTCCAAAGATTGAATATTAGCTGAGTCAGAAACTTCACCTACTTGTGCAGAAACATCATCAACATCTATACTAATTTCTTCAGTAGTTGTATTAGTCAAATCAATGTCTTGATTGCCGGAAACTTCCGCGACGTTATTATCAGGCTCCGTCAATGTTTCAGCAACTTCGCTGATTGTATCATCAACAGCATAACTAGGTTCTACTTCGTCAACATCTGCGCTGTCTTCTACTGTAATTGGCGCATCCAAATCTACAAGTTCATCACTAATATCCTGTGTAGCTTGACTCTCTTTCTCTAGTACTTGGCTCAATGCTTCTTGCTGCTGAATGTCTGCATCTTCTGGAACTTCGCTGACAAATTCATTAACGTCTGCACTGACTTCTTGGACAATAACTATATCTAAATCTACTATTTCATCATAAGTAACTTCTAGAATAGCGCTCTCCTGTGCAGGAACTTCGTTGAATATATCACGCGGCTGTACGAAGGTGACTTCTGCGAGCAGTGCTGCCTCGAACTCTGCATCTTCATCGTAAATAATTTCTGAAACAGCGCTCTCCTGTGCAGGAACTTCGTTGAATATATCACGCGGCTGTACGGAGGTGACTTCTGCGAGCAGTGCTGCCTCCAACTCTGCTTCTTCATCGTAGGTAACTTCTATAATGGCACTCTGTGTATCACGCCTCTGTACGAAGGTATTTTCTGCTTCTAAGTCTCTAACCTGATCGTGAGTGGCTTCTTGAAGAACACTTTCTTCTTCAGGAGTTTCAATTATGTTATCAGGTGTTGCGATCGCATCGTCAACCTCAGTTAAAGAAATTTCTGAGGTTTCGGTGATTTCGGGAACTTCTACTTCCTCAACATCTGTGTTGACTTCTGCCGCAACTTGTGTATCTAAATCTGCAACTTCATCACGAGCATCGGGTGTAACTTCACTGACTGCTTCTGGTGGCTGAATTATATTTTCGGGGGCTATTACCTCAACAACCGGGATGACATCATCAGTTTGAGTAGAAGCAACTGCTGATATTTCGCTGATTTCTGGGGAAGGAGCATTAATAATTTCAGGTGTTTCTACTTCGTTGACTACCTCTGGGGCTGGATTAGCAACGTTGGCGGGGCTGACATTTTCAGGCGATCGCGATCGAGAAAACAGCGAAGGGTCTATAATTCTAAAGACTGTCTCTGCTTGCTCATAGGCGGGAGCAACTCCTTCCAAGATCAAAACGTAATCTGCAATCCGAATAACGTCTCCATCGCTCAAAGCATATTGTCGATCTTTTTCAGCCTGTTTACCATTAAATATTGAGCCATTTCTACTGCCAAGATCACAGAAGTAGTAATTTCCACCTTTAACAAAAAACTTAGCGTGTACCCGACTGATATCAGGACTCTCTAGGATTAAATCAGAATCAGGAGAACGACCTATTACCCATTCTCCTCTAGTTGTAGTTTCTGCGGTAAGGTCAACTTCATTGACTTCACTTAAAGTTGGTGAGTAGCTAACTTTTACTTTCATATTAATTTTTGGTTAATTTTATTGATTTCGGCCACCCATCGCTGACGGGTAGTGTGTTCTAAATTTAAAATATCATCTTGTGACCAATGGAAATGATAAGCAATAAAAGCTACCTCCTCATATAAAGTATCAGAGGGGTAGCTTATGACTCCCCCGCCAGTTCCATCTCCACTGAAAATTGAGTATTGCAGTGGGGGCATTGTGTCGGAATGTGGACATTGCCTTGCTGGTTGATTCGATTATAAAATTCTCGTAGATAAGCAATGTCATGTAGAAGCAGTCCTTCGAGTAAATCAGGGCTAACAGAGTTGAAACTGCCCAAGCGAGTAATGACGTGTGCAAGCATTACTAAAACGCCGTAAGCTGGATTTTGCTGAACTCTGCGCTCTTGCTGCACCAAAATTTCATCTTTGGCGGTGGCTAAACGCATCACCCCATGACGATGTACTCGGTTTTCACCATCACTCAACCCTCTAGGAAGAGTAAAAGTAAATTCTGTGCAGAGAGTATCTTTCTTACGGCGCATAGGTTATTTAATTTGGGCACTGGGCATTAAAAATAGGGGATGAGTCTTTAATACTCGTCAATGAGTCTTTGAACTCCATTAATAAGTCTTTTAGCTCCATTAAAGAGGCTTTGAACTCCATTAATAAGTCTTTTAGCTCCATTAAAGAGGCTTTGAACTCCATTAAAGAGGCTTTGAACTCCATTAAAGAGGCTTTTAGCTCCATTAATGAGTCTTTGAACTCCATTAATGAGGCTTTGAACTCCATTAATGAGTCTTTGAACTCCATTAATGAGTCTTTGAACTCCATTAATGAGTCTTTGAACTCCATTAATGAGTCTTTGAACTCCATTAATGAGTCTTTGAACTCCATTAATGAGTCTTTGAACTCCATTAAAGAGGCTTTGAACTCCATTAATGAGTTTTTTCTCTACTCTCCTGCTCCCCCATGCCCAATACCCCAGTCCCCATTCAATTATGAAGCAGTGGTTCAGGAGAATTTACCGTCTCTTCTAGTATAAAAGTTTCACCCTCCAATCCATTGATTCGACGGTAAAAATCTTGGAGATAATTTAAATCTTGGGAAAAAAAGTTTTCCACTATTGCCGGATTTATTTCAGATAAAGCACCCAAATGGGTAATCACTCGCGCCAAGATAATAATTGTGGCATAAACCGGATTAGCTTTAACGCGTGGGTCACGCAAGGGTGCAATCTCGTCTATCGCCGTTGATAACCGCATTACACCCTTGCGGTGGAGGTTGCCTTCAGAGTCTAGATACCCCTTTGGCAGTATAAATTCAAACTCTGTTGGAAACATATTTCTCCTGATTATTTCACGCGTTTAAATTCCTCAAAAGCAACCTCCACTTCCTCAATTTCAATATCATGGCTGCGGGCATTGACATCAGAAATTTTATAACTTGCAGGCCAAGCACCAGCTAATTCAAATCTAGCTACTTCTTGACTTGCTTGATTATAAATAGACAAAGCAACAAGTCTACGTTGCTCAGACCAATTACCCTGTTGGACTTTTTCAAACCACTTCCAAAAATCCATAGATTTGGTGGTACCTCTACGCAGAATGAGATTACCACTCTTGGCATTGCTAGGAAGTTTAGTTCTCACCACCTGACCTTTTGATTGCCCCTTTGTACCCCAGGTTTGAGAAGTGACCTCAGAAATTTCAATTACCTCTTGGGTTCTTTTGAAACCTTGACACTCCAAAAAGAAACAATTGGCATCGTTTTGACCTTCTAGTGTCAGTTCTAAATAGAACCGATGGGCTGTAAGAACTTCTGGAATTCTGCTTGCAGACTGTACCACTGTTATTTATTACTGGAAATGCTAATTATTTAATTCGTTTAATTCCTTCATGAACCAACTCAACTGTTTCATTTGCCATGTCGCCACCAGAGGCCGTTAAGGTAGGGCCAGTGTATTTACAAGGATAACAATTGACAATGTTCCAACGTGCTTTTTCAGAACCTTGTTGATCATAAGCAACCACCGAACCAGTTTTGCGATTCTGTGACCACTGACGAGGGTCTCCCATGTCTTCGTTACACTTTTGATACCAAGTATAAAGGTCTATATCATCAGTGGCAATGACTTTTACTGTGATGTTAGTAAATTTAACAACCGTTGGGGTAGCTTGGCGCATGAGTTTAGCGTTCTTAGATGAACCGTGGACTTCTTGGGCTGGCGTATTTTCAACGCCTAGTCCACTAATCTCTTTAATGAATTTATCCGTAATTCCATCAGCCTCGAAGTAGAATTTACAAGAGGTTAAAAATTCGCCGGCCATACTTTTAGACTCCTTTGTGTGTAATTAATTTTGAAATGGGGAATGGGGAATGGGGAGTTAGGAGTTAGGAGTTAGGAGTTAGGAGTTAGAAGTTATAAGAATTCTTTCCCCTATGCCCCATGCCCAATGCCCAATGCCCCATGCCCTATGCCCTACGCTTCGTCCTATTCGCTATCTTCGATACCATTCCATTGGCTGATGCGGAAAACAACAAATTCAGCAGGTCGGACGGGACAAACACCGACTTCGATGTACAAACGTCCTAAAATTCTGGTTTCTGGTGGGTTTAATTCTTCGTCGCACTTGACATAAAATGCCTGTGCTGGAGATGCCCCAAATAAAGCACCTTCACGCCAGATGCGCTCTAAGAAATTGCTGACGGTGCGGGTGACACGCGCCCATAAATCTTGGTCGTTCGGTTCAAAAACTACCCACTGAGTCCCCAGTTCTAGGGATTTTTCGATATAGCTAATTAGCCTACGCACGCTGATGTAACGCCACTCTGTTTTATCTGGCTCAACTAAAGTGCGTGCGCCCCAAATGCGGATGCCTCGGTTGGGGAAACTGCGAATGCAATTTATCCCCAGGGGGTTTAATAGTTCTTGTTCGCGGAAGTTTGTATCATAGCCCAAACCAATTACACCTCTGGGAACTTCATTTGCAGGGGCTTTGTAAACTCCTCTGGTTTCGTCAGTACGCGCCCAAACACCCATTACATGGCCACAAGGAGGTACTAAAATTGGATTACCCCGATCGCGTGGATTAGGTACTTTAATCCAAGGATAATAAAGGGCCGCAAACATCGAACGACGGTTAAACCTGTTCAACCACTCCACCACTTGCTGAGGTTTGACGGCTTCCGGTGGCGCATCCAGTACAACCATGCGGTTGGGCGGATTGGGAATATCGCCACTAGCAGAACCCTCACACATACTAATCATCAGCTCGATGATGCCGTGGACTTGATCTAAATTAAGGATCTGCTCTTGATAAGCCCGCATCACATCAGGACAGGCTAGCATCGTGATTTCATCAACTTCAAAGATACCGCGTACTCCGGTGCGATCGTCTCGAACCCCTTCTAAATTTTGTGTAAATCTATCGGGTGTAGTCGCAACAATGGGCGGCGCTAATTCATATTGACCGTTAACTGGACGGCGAGCTAAGGGCTGTCCACTTTGAGTAACGTCTTCTACAGTGACATACATCGAATTTCTTAATGCCGCTACTGCATAAGTCGCTGTTTGAGCGCTAGGTTCGCGGTTCATCGTCAAATTCTCGTATTGCTCTAAAAGTTCATCTCCCCGACGAATTTGGATGATGAAATATTCACCCGTATTTGGCGGCGCTTCTCCTTCAGTACCTTCGGGTAGAGCGCGGGGCGAACCATCAATAATGACAATATTTACTAATCCACCTGCTGCTTGCTCAGGGCGCAAAGTCAGGCGGAGGGCTGGACGATTACCTCTAGCGTTGATTCGTAAGAAAGCGGGTTCTGGATTCGCGGGTTTGGGTGCGCCTGGTAACTGAGTACCAATGCTTGTCACCCAACAGCGACCGCCACCATTCATAAAGTAGCCGTAGACTGAAAATGGTAAATAGGCGTTGAAGTCGGTAAACCCATCAGAGTTGGGACGGGCAAAATAGTTAAGATATTGCGTCCAATTGGTGATTAACGCGGGTTTATATAACTCAGCCCCACCCCGAACATCTTCAGTAAAGCCGACAAATCCCGCAACTGCGGTGCTAACACCTTCAATCGGTCGGCTACCCCGGTCAATTTCTTCGATATAGACACCGGGAGCAAAATAATCAAGTCTAGCCATGAAAGTCTCTCCAAGTCAGTAAAAATCTAATTTATTCAGGAGTTAGAAATATTTCTTTGAAAGTATTACTTTGGTTATCTACCAATGCATTGACGTTTTGGGGTAAATAGCCAGGATGATTCAGAGTCAAAACATAATTACCTAAACGAAGGTCTTCAAAGAAGAACAGCCCTTCTTTAGTTGTTAATATGGACTTTTCGGTTCCTCTGACAGTTACTTCTGTAGCTACCAATGGTAGATTTGTCACCGCACTTTTGACAATACCCGCGATCGCAACTCGCCTAGTTAAGACTAAACTGTCATTATCACGAGACAATTGATTTCGCAAATTGAAAATTCGCTCCCAAACCAAGGGTACTGAAGTCGGTTGTGGCTCAAAGGGGATTGTAATTGTCAAATATAAGGCTGAACGCAATGGCACATTCAGAGCGCTCCACAAAGAACCAACCTCAATTGGCGGCTCTAGGGCAAGTGTCATGTTCAAATTACCATAGCCCCGTAATTCTGGAACCAAAAACTCCTCTTCTAAGGTGCGATGGCGCAACAGCACAGTCAACGCTTCACTGATAAAGTGATGCTCACCTAAAGCTGTTCTATCCCAGGCTGTTAATAGCAGCGAAACATCAAACCAAGCGGGTGCCCAACTTACAGTAGCAGGTTGGAGAGAGCGTGTTAGCTTGCGTTCAACTTGCCTGCCAGAATGTTGTACCTGCTTACTCTCACGTATATCATAAATGTATAAATTGAGAGTCGGGCCTGCTCCCTCTTCCCTTCGATTACCAGGATGGCTAAAGTCAATTTGTTCCGTACTGGTAAGTGAGGTTCCTCCAGCTAAAATTTCGGCTAAAGTTTGAAGAACGAAGATAAGCATGAAGGTATTCTGCTGGTAGCTAATCCAGATGCATCTAGAGTATCTGTATGATCCTGCTAAAGTTAATTAGACTTTTGTCGATATTTTCTTTAATGGGGCATTGGACACTTGTACTGACCAACTTGTACTGAGCATTCGCGTAGCGTCTCGTAGAGAAGCCGAAGTAAGTCGAGGTAAGCCGTTGGCGCGATTTTAAAAATAATATCTCTATTTGATTCCCAACTCGACTTGTGTGTACACCATAGCCTTACTAAGGAGAGGGATGTTCGATAGAACAGGGTGAGGTTTTTGGTTTTTATCCGCAGAGGCAGACTTTGCCTGTGTAGCCGCGAATGACTTTCGCTCTGCCTTTTGCTTGCAGAAAACACCGAAATTAGTAAGCAAACTGGGGTTTGAGTAAGTCAAAGCTTATTTGACTTGCGGAAAACACCGAAATGAGTAAGTCAAAGTTGCTTTTGAGTAAGTCAAAGTTGCTTTTGAGTAAGTCAAAGCTGCTTTTGAGTAAGTCAAAGTTGCTTTTGAGTAAGTCAAAGTTGCTTTTGAGTAAGTCAAAGCTGCTTTTGAGTAAGTAATCAGGCATTTGCTCTGCATGGGAACAAGAGAACAATTACAAGTCGAGTTTTTTTGACTTGTGTGTACACTGTAGGGAATGATGATTGAGAAGGCTGGAAAATATTAGCTTTTTAAAAATCCGAAAAGCAGCAACTTCAGTTTGTAGATTAGTCTGGAGTAGTTCGGAATTGAATATACTACATTTTTTAGTGCGGGATGGGCTGAAAAACCTACCCTAGAGCATTAGTCTAGCTTTGATGGACAAATAAGTTCGTAGTAAGGACTTTAGTCCTTGGTTTGAGCGCTGTTAGCGAAGCGTTCCCATAGGGTAGCACTCACTACAAACCGATTTATCCAATTTTGACAACTAAAAACTGCTACATACCTATATATACTTAGGAAAATGAGATGCAGTTTTGCATATAAACTTAATAATTCTTTGTATTAATTATCTAACAAGATAACTTAACAAAAAAATAAACATTGCTGAGGCTGCATAATTTTATACTGTTCAGCAGAAGAGTAAAAACATTTGATTGCAAAAAGCGAGTGAAGCTATGACACTAGGCTTTTCTGTACAAAAACTAGAAAATGGCTCTAATTGTTTGAGTTCCTCAGACATCCAAAGCTTTTGTCAGTTAGAGTCTGAGCAGTTAACTAGTCAATATCCAATTTTTTTCGCTCGGATTGTCTATCATGATTGCTTACTGAAAACTCATCAAGAAGTTATAAATTATGGTCAAGACCAAGCTAAATTTTCTAAAAAAACTTTAGCTTATTTGAGGTCAGAAGCATGGCTTACAGATTTTCCACCTGCTTTAAGTTTACATAAATTTAGACTTAAAGACTTTTCATCTATTTCTTACATTTGCCCCATAGCCTATAGAAATCAAAAACCTGAATACATTCAAATTATTACTCATGAACCTCTATCATCAAGTTTGCAATTGTACATCAAACGCTCCGCGATGCTCCTGAGTAAGTATGTAAATATTTATTTAGGCTATGGAAGACAAAGAACTGAAATTCAACTTCTGGAAGATATCTTGCATCGAGTCGGACATCAATTGCGTAACTCTCTAGGACTTATCGGATTATATGCACATAATTTATGCTTAGGGTTAGAGGATAATCCTTGGCAAGAGCAAGCAAAAATTATTGGCGAAAGCATACAAGATTTAGATACTAATTTAAATGAGCTGATTGATTGTGGTCAAGGAGCAAAATTAAGAGTAACCTTTCAAGATTTAAAGAATTTAGTAGTTGAAAGTGTAAAAAGCTTACAACCTTTAATTAATCAAAAGCAACTTAAAATATTAATTCCTGATACATCGACAATCCTGAAAGTAGACAGGTTACAAATAAAACAGGTATTTGATAATATCCTTAGTAATGCTGTGTATTTCAGTCCTAATTTAGGAACGATTACCTGTAGTTGGCAAATTTTTCAAGATGAAGTCTTAATTAAAATCTCAGACCAAGGTTCAGGACTATCTCAAGAGGATTTACAAAAAGTATTTACCCCGTTTTATTCCCGGCGTAAAGGAGGTACAGGGCTGGGTTTAACTATTGCTAAAAAAATTATTCTGGATCATCAAGGAAGTATTTGGGCGCAAGTTTTATCAGAAAGCGGAGCGCAATTTTCTGTAATTTTACCTCGACCAAGGAGCAGATAAGTAATTCGTAATTAAAAAGATGAATAATGATCATAAACTTTCAGTTTTGCTGGTAGATGACGAAGAACGCTTCCGCCAAGGGTTACGTACTCTCCTCAACTTTTATAGTATTAATTCTGCGTTACCTGTAGAAGTTGTGGGTGATGCTGATTCTGTAGAGCAAGTTTTAAAATTTACATCCCAGAAGTGTCCAGATTTAATTTTGCTTGATATGCAATTAAAAGGATGTGATGGGATTACAGTTCTGGCACGTCTCAAAGAAACTGGTTATACTGGCAAGGTTTTAGTATTGTCGGCTCATCAAGAAGATGACTGGATTTTTAGGGCAATGCAAGGGGGAGCCGCAGGTTATGTGTTTAAAAATCGTTTGGCAACACAACTATGTGAAGCTATTGACACTGTTACAAAGTCTGAAATATATCTACCTTCAGAAGTTGCTAGTCGATTTTTCCGGTTTTTTCAGGCTTATTCAGACTCTTGTCTGAAAGCGTGTCATGAGGTGCATTTAACAGAAAGAGAGCAAGAAGTTTTATACTGGTTAACTAAAGGTGCTTCTAATGAAGAAATCGCTAAAGGTTTATATGTGACAGTTGCTACTGTTAAGGCGCATCTCACAAGTATTTTTGAAAAATTGAAGGTTACTAGCCGGACTCAAGCGATTGTGACTGCCCTCAAGTTAGGATTAGTTCATGCTTGAGCGCGACAGAAGTAATCGGCGCAATTCACGAAACTCTTTGTTTATATGCCTTCATTTGAATCTTTTTATCAAGAATACCCCTGCTCGTATAATTCTCCCTTAAATTGCGATCGCCCTTTCCAAACGGCGCAACAAATCAAGGGCGCTAAGTTCTGCTTGGAATGTGGTTTTCCAGCAACTTTACCGCAGGAGGCTGAGATTAAAGGAAGTCAGGGAACTTATCAAATAGCTAGTTTTGTCGGTGTGCGGGGTTTAGGCCGCTTATATTCAGGTATCCAACTTAAGGACAAACAGCCTGTAATCATCAAAGAATACCTGTTACCCAATCGTTGTTTTAATGAAAGCGAGACTGTAAAGCGGAAAGACACTTTCAAACGGGTGGGTGGGGTAAGTTTAGCCGATAGTAGAATTCAAAACTTCCGTTTATTGGAAACTAGAGAAGCGATCGCAGATGATAAAGGAGAACGCTGTTATTTAATTATCAAAGGAATAGAACCATCCCAAACTTTAGGTAAGTATCTCATAGAAAAGGGAGCAATGACATCTGCTGATGTGCGTGAGGTACTAAATCAAGGTCTACAAACTCTCCAGTTTCTCCACACCCAAAAGCTGCGTTTTCCCTCCAATCAAACACAACTGGGTATCACTCACGGCAACATTAGTTTAGATAGTACTTTAATTAAGGTAGAAAATAATCAAAAGTTTTCTATATACTTTTGTGATTTAGCTATCTGGGAAAACTTATTTATTCCACCCATTATTGCTCAACCCGCGCCCGCTAGACCTGAGCAAGATTTAGAATCATTAGGATTAGTAGCCTTTTATTCATGGGTAGGACGCACAACTAATTTATCTTCTAACCAGCCTCTAGATCCGAGAGATAATCAACAATGGCCGGATAATGATAGCCATTTAAAACAGTTTATTTATCGCTTAATTAGGCTAGAGACTCCTTTTGAGAGTGCAGAAGCGGCTCGTCAAGCATTGCTGCAACTACCCAAAGAAGATCATGGCGATAGTTCAGTAAAATTGCGATCGTCAGCTTCTCAAGTAATAAAAAAGCGTTTCCCAATGCCGTTAATTTTACTAGGAATTCTGGCTTTATTACTACTTAGCGGGGGAATTTTGTATTGGCTTTTGACTAAGAAACCAGATTGTCGTAATGAATATATACAATGGTCTAGACTTGTGCGGAATTTTTCAGAAGTTCCCAACGTTCCTTCAGGACAATTTACTTACACCGGAGAAAAAGACAGTACATGGAGCTATGTTTTAACGCAACCAGTAGATAAGAGTCGTTTAGTAAATTTATTGACTAAACCAAAGCCAGATGCAACAGCAACATTTAACTATGAATCTGTTTTGTCATCAAATGAAAATAATCCAATTAAAAGTATACAAGAAGTCCAAACAAGCAAAAAAGATTTTGCAATTACTAGTTTGGTAGATCAGATCACAGATAAACTTGATAAAAAACAAGTTGCTTCTGATGGGTTACTTGTTTTTGTAGCATTTAATAAGAGAGACTCAAATCTTGCTAATGCTCTTGGAGGACAAATAACTCTTGAGCAATTGCGTCAAATTTACACAGGTAAAATTACTAATTGGCAGCAAATTAATCCCAAACTTCCAAATCTGACGGTGAAACCTTTTGCCCCAACCGAACCGGAAGCAATCAGTAAATTTCAAGAAATAGTTCTTAAAAACGCCCCTCAGGATGAAGCTTTATTTGCAGCGAAAGTTACTAAACTTGATACGACAAAGACCCAAAACCAGATACGCAGCGAAACTCTAGAGGGGCGAACCACTGGTATTATTAGTTTTGGCATTATCAGTAAAACTTGGAAACAGTGTACTGGCTATCCCCTAGCTATAGTGGATGGCAAAAAGTCAGCTAGTCAACCTCTGTTTCAACGGCGCTCACCCCGCTCAATTAATCCCTCAGATGACTTGTGTCAGCATGATGATTATTATGTTGATGTTACAACTTTCCAAAGCTATCCCTTGGGATACCCTATTTTTGTAGTGTACCCTAAAGACAGCAGCCGCCTACGGGGTGGTTCTACATTTGCTGAGATGCTAACTACTCGTCAGGGTCAGTATTTACTTAGTAAAGTAGGTCTTGTAGCTTTACAACCTATGCCTGATGATATAAATTCCTATGCCTGCAAATCGGTGCCCTAATCCCAGCTGCGAATATTTTAACCGCGCCCTGCCTAACAATGCTAAGGTTTGTCCCTGGTGTTCGACTCCTGTGGGTAATGTAGTTGCTCCTACACCACAACCGCCTAGTCAACCGCCTGGTCAACAGCCACCTATTCAACAACAACCTATTCAGTATCAGCCGCCAGCAACAGACCAACCTAACTACCAAACCCAACCTAACTACCAAGCCCCCCAAGCCCCTGTTGATTATTCAACTCAGTATCAGCCACGGGTTTCTCATCCACCAACACCACCGGTTTATACTCCCCCGCCTCAAAGAGCGCCACTCTTAAAGCTAATTCATACCACAGGAAGAGAATTTAACCTCGTTGGCGAAGGCGGTTATATTGGTCGCCGTAGTCAGAGTTCAGGAATAGCGCCGCCAGAAATTGACTTGACTGGTATTCCCAGTGAGGGAATAGTCTCTCGTCGTCATGCGCGAGTCGATTGGGACTGGTCGCAAAATTCGTACATGATTGTTGACATGAGTACAAATGGTATTTATTTAAACAACAATCCTTTGACTCCTGGGATGCAATATCGCCTACTTAACGGTGATATACTGCGATTTGGTCAGGATAATCTAGTTAATTTTACTATATATGTTGTGTAGTAAAAAGCTTTAGTTGATCCACTAGGTTTGCGAAAAGCTATCAAATTTCATGGGGTAGTTGATTGATCAATTACCCTTTAATTTTGGGGTCTGCAAGAGAGGCGATCGCTTCTTTTGGCGAGAGATTACCATCACCTTCTACATCAATACTAACTAATTTTCTACAAGCTGCTGGTTTCAAAGAACTGGTTAAAGTTTTTTCGTTTCAATCCTTCTTTAAGTTTTTTATCCCCTGTCCACAACAAGCCCTCTAATTCTAATGTTAATGCTACGTGAGGAGTGTCGCTTTCATCAATATCTTTATTTATGCTTGATTTTTAACCACACATCACGGTCTATTTCATCAGCTACAATGGTGGCTTGTTCTTCTGTTAAATGACTGCGCTTTCTAATTATCTCTAACTCAAGATATTCTAAAAATTTAGTCAGGCTTTCTTGATCAACAATATTCCTATTGAATCTGATGATAATGTCTTGGTTGTCGAGTGTAATGTTGTCCTTCCCCTGGTTCAGAATTAGCCTTATTAGCTGGTGGCTTTGACTGTCCCTGGTTATCTTGCTCAGTTTGTAACGGAGGATTTTCTCTACGCTGAATTACTCTTCCATCGCTAAAGGGCGAGTTAAGGATTGCTTAGTCTATATCTTGTTTTTTTACGCCTTGATCTGGAATAGATTTACGCTGTACTGCACCGCCATTTTGTTGGACAACATGAGTTAATTCATGGGCAAGTAATTCCTTCCCTCCATGACTTTCTGGACTATATTCTCCTTGACGAAAGAAGATATCCTGTCCTGTTGTGAAAGCCCGCGCTTGAACCGATTGGTTGAGCTGGTCAGAGCGGTTATCGGTGTGGATTTTGACACCACTGAAGTCAGTTCCAAAGGATTGTTCCATTGGTTGGCGGATATCGTCTGCGAGTGGCTGTCCACTTCCGCGTGCCTGTTGGATTGAGTTTTCCAGGTCGGAGGTGGCTGCCACTTTACCACCTTTACGCTGTACTAAAGGAGTTATGGAATCTGCCAGGGATTTCATTTGTAATTGGTCTTCTGGCTCTGGGAATGCTTCTCGTTGGATAGACTGGCGATTTCCCGGCTTGCTCATTCTCTGCATGACCTGCCCTGCGACTCTATCAGCTTCCTGCTCGTAAACGTCTCCTGGCTGGTTAACTGTGAGTCTTGTTTGTAGACGCAGTGACATTCGACTAATATCGTGGGTGAGAGGTTTGTTTGAGGGTTGCACCCCGGTAACTGCTTGAGGTGAAGCATTGAGAGGCTTCATTTGTAATTCTTCTTCCTCTGGCAATTCTTCCCGTTGCAGTGAAATATTAGAATCCGCCAAGGGTTTCATTTGTAATTCTTCTTCTTCCTCTGGCAATTCTTCTCGTTGCAGTGAAATATTAGAATCTGCCAGAGATTTCATTTGTAATTCTTCTTCTTCCTCTGGCAATTCTTCTCGTTGCACAGATTGTTTATTTACAGGTTCGCTCATCGTCTGCATTACTTGCCCTGCAACTTTATCAGCTTCCTGCTCGTAAACATCTCCTGGCTGGTTAACTGTAAGTTTGGTTTGTGAGCGCAGTGATATTCGACTAATGTCGTGTCCTAAAGGTAAGTTTCGCGATCGCATCTCACTCGTTGCTTGAGATGAAGCGCCATTGGACTCCAAACCAAAGCCGCGTGTCGGTTCTTTGAGTGTAGGTATTGAGAAGGAAGCAGTGGTAGCTTTTTTAGGCTGGCCTATGCGTTCTCTCATTTTTTTCTCCTGATGCCCAAGCAATAGGTGGATGAATATTTCGCTAGTACATATAGAATACAGCGATCGCACTTTTAATACAATTCACCCAAAGTCTAAATTTTCGGTAAACTCACTCTTTAGTATCGGCATTGCCAAACAAAGGTAACTGTTTTCGGGTTGGTGCCTTACTTGTTAACACACCCTACGAGAGCGATCGCACTATGCAAGAACCGCTATAATGATCAAGAGGATTTGATAACAACAAATGTCATGGAAACAAAAAATATTAAAGAAGAAGCTCGACGATTAATTGACAACTTGCCTGAAAATTCTACTTGGGATGATTTAATGTATGAAATATATGTCAGGCAAGCAATTGAGTCAGGATTAAATGATAGTAAAGCAGGAAGAGTAATTTCTGTTGAAGAAGTTAGGGCTAAGTTTGGATTACAAAAGTGAGAGTTTTTTGGACGTAAACAGCCGTTAATCATTTATCTTCGATTTATAGTTATATTTTTCATAACTCTCCCCAGTACGCACAAAGACTTGTTGAACGATTAACTCATCGGTCTGAACAGATAGCGTTGTTTCCTCTATCAGGTCGTATTGTTCCAGAATTTGAAACTAAGCAAATTCGAGAAGTTATTGAAGGCTCTTACCGCATTATTTATTATCTTAAACCTGACCAAATTGATATTATCGCTGTCCTTCATGGTTCGCAACAAATTAAATCTATAGAGGAAGAATAAAGGATTTTTTGGTGCGCTACGCGATCGCACTTATGGCACAATTGCTCAAAAAATCTAAATCTAGGAAAAAACTAAGTTCGACTTTTGGCTACTTTTGATTCTGATGCAGTAGCTTTAGCCTGGATTCTAGGAGAGGTTTTTTATTTATGGACTCAAAACAGAAACAAAATTTTTTCACCTTCGATGGAGATGTTGGTGGTACTGCTGGATACGCCGGGGGTTCGGCGGCATCTGATGCCAGCAAAGCGGCTAAAGCGGCAAGTAAATACCTCAATGACTCATTACTGGTAAATCAACTCACAGAACACGTATATAAACTTTTGCTAGAAGATTTGCGATCGCAGCGAGAAAGGCTAGGTAATTATAATTCCCAAAGGTGATTGTGATGGCTACAGGCACTAATAACGGCAAAGTTACACACGAATTAAATTATGTCACCACTAATCGTTTCTACGTAGAGATAGACAGTTCTATTGCTGCATCTTTCGCTGAATGTACAGGATTAAGTGTTCAAATTAAGAAAAATATTTTTCAGGAAGGTGGTGTCAACGATCAGCAAAGAATTTATTTAGGTCATACAGAATTTGCAGACATAACTCTTAAACGTGGATTTACCGATCATCCAGGTTTTTGGAACTGGATGAACGCAGTTTTTGATGAACAAAAGAAAACATCTCGACGCAATGTTAATATTCTGATTTTCAATCAAGCTGGTGAAACGATGATGAGTTGGACTTTAATTGGTGCTATTCCGATAACTTGGAAAACACCTGCACTACAAGCCGATGGAAAAGCAGTTGCCATTGAAGAATTAACTTTGGCTTATGAAGGCTTACAAGTTGCAAGAGCTACAGGAGGAGGCATTTCTGTAGAACGAAATCAAAAAACAGGATATTTTGTTTCGAGTTAATTGGCTATTTTTTAACTATAGTTATGCAAATTATTCAAACTTTATTAGGAAATAATGTTAATCCCCTTGGGGTAAGATCATCTTTATCTAATCCTGATAGAATGATCTTGAGAAAAGAATCTCATTCTCTGCATTTGCGAAATAATTTTATCAGTACAATCCAAACAAAACCACCATTAGTCACATCCTCTAAATTTTTATTATCTCGTGAACATGAACCGTCCATAGAACCATTAATAGGTTGGGATGTTCAGGATATAAATAGTGAGTTTCCATTACTTGAGTTTGATTCTTTTGATTCAATAGCTCCACTAGAAAATAGTAATATTAATAGTAGTGAATCCATAAAAGACGGTGTTACAGAAATACTGCCAACTCGTATTCATAACAATACGAATAATGATATCTTGCAAGAACTGAGTACAAAAAGTAAAGGTAAGTCTAAATCCAAAAAAACAAATAAATCTCAACAGCCACCAGAAACAAAATCAAAATCAAGAACTAAAAAGGGTATCAAATCATCTGCGACTAAGAATGTTGATCAAAACAGTATTATTATTAATAATAGTGAAAATAGCTTATTAGCATCAGATCAGCCTCTATCTGTTGAGGCTAATTCGGAAACACCCACTTTACAACTGGATATTGCTTCAGATAATACTACAAATGATAATAATTTTGTTAGTATTATAACGGCATCTGCTTTGCCTATTGTTGAAGATAAATCGACTTTATCCAGAAATATTAATAACGATAATCTGCAAATAAACTCTGGGGTAACATCTAGTTCGCCCAGTGCAGATTTGTCTGTCACAGAAAGCATTTTGCCATCACAAGAAAAAATTGAATTAGACAATAATAAAAGTGAATTAGCCGAAAATTTGCTTATAGAATTTCCTTTACCTAATAATGTGGAGGAAATATTTACCTCGTCTAGTAAGTTTACCAATAATGAACAGCAAGTAATCCCTGAAGCATCAGAATCATTTAATATCTTAGATATCCCAGTCAGTCCAACGCTATCCAAACAAAATATTGAAACATATCAAGCTCCTTCTATAGTTGATAATCAAAGCACCAGTTCTCAAATAAATTTAATCCAAGCAAAAGAGGTTTCATCAACCTCAAACTCTCCATCACAGGACGAAGAATTACCAAATACTAATAGTACTTTTGAGGCAATTACAGCCATTGAACCAGACTTAATATTAGAAAGTACCATAAATAATTTTGTCACAGATAATGCTGTTGTTGATAATTTTCTAACTTTACCGTCAGCACTTACCTTACCTGATGTTGATGACGCACCTACTTTACTGCATCCTTTAAAAAATGATGATAACACCGTAGGAGCGCATAGCTATGCGCCTCTAACCCATATTGCTGCATCTAATTCTGAGCCTTCAGTTGCAAAAAATCCTATTGCAATACAACAAGAAATTGATTCCAGTGTTCCGAGTGAGTTTCCAGCCAGTGCGCCTGTTCAATTAACACCTACCTCAGATCATATTGAAGATACATCTAGTTTATTCAGCGACTCTGATAGCAATGAACAGTTAGTAACTTCAGAGTCGCAGTCTGCTATAACAATCAATGTCTCAGATGTCTCAGCAAATGTGACTTCACTGCAACATAACAGCAATATTGAGAGCAGCATCAACGAGTTTACAGAAAGTCAGGCTACCTTAGTATCACCTGAAATTGGGGAAAGTGCGATCGCAAACAACAAGCCGCTCGATGGCTACGCAACAATTCCCGCCACATCACCTGAGATTGAAGAAAATGCGATCGCAAACAACAATCCGCTCGATGGCTACGCAACAATTCCCGTCACATCACCTGAAATTGGGGAAAATGCGATCGCTAACGACAATCCGCTCGATGGCTACGCAACAATTCCCGTCACATCACCTGAAATTGGGGAAAATGCGATCGCAAACAACAAGCCGCTCGATGGCTACGCAACAATTCCCGCCACATCACCTGAGATTGAAGAAAATGCGATCGCAAACAACAATCCGCTTGATGGCTACGCAACAATTCCCGCCACATCACCTGAGATTGAAGAAAATGCGATCGCTAATCCGCTCGATGGCTACGCAACAATTCCCGTCACATCACCTGAAATTGGGGAAAATGCGATCGCTAATCCGCTCGATGGCTACGCAACAATTCCCGTCACATCACCTGAAATTGGGGAAAATGCGATCGCAAACAACAAGCCGCTCGATGGCTACGCAACAATTCCCGTCACATCACCTGAAATTGGGGAAAATGCGATCGCTAACAACAATCCGCTCGATGGCTACGCAACAATTCCCGCCACATCACCTGAAATTGGGGAAGCACCAGTAGTTAGCGCCATCTCACCTGAAATTGTTGGAGAAACATCGAGTATTTTCAGGAAAATTATTGATCATGAACAAACAGTAGAATCAAAATTTCCCACTGCGGTAACAAATCCTGAAATATCAACCTTTGTTGACACCTCAGATAACCTAACCTCTCCGGAAGTTGAGCAAAATACGACCATTAAAAATTTGCCAGCACCTAAAGGTTATGCTACTGGTGGTCATGTGACAGACTCCCACGTTGAAAATCGTCAGCAGATAGCACACTCGGATACCGTACCTGCAATGCTTACTCCTGGGGAGTTTGTAATTAATACCAGGGATGCACAGAAGAATTTACCTTTATTACATCACATCAACACTGGTGGTACACCGCACGATATTATCCTTCCAAGTTTACAGACACCCAATCCCGTAGAACCGGAAGAAAAAACTTCTTCAGAGACTCCGACTAAAGTCGATTCTTTTCCAGACACTCCATTACAGCTAAAAAGCCTTGAGACTCACTCATCTCAAATATCCAATTCTTTAATTCCTTCTTCCTTAGGGTTAGATATTGGAAAACAAAAGCTCTCAATGCTCAATTCTCCACAGCTTAATCCTCTTCAAAACGAAACGACTGATGTGGGTGAACCTTCACCTCAATACTCATCGCCTCCTATGATTTTCCGAAAAGCAAATCCCACTAGTAACACACCTTCTGAGTGGTCAAGTGTAGAAGAATTACTAAATGGAAATAATGATGAATTCACTAGCTTTAACTTTGATAGTGTGGAATTTAACAGGCAAAATTCCGAATTTTCTCATGTTTCAGAATCGCCACAAGTTTTTGCTAAACACCTTCCTTCATTTAGAGGCTTTGCTGATGGTGGAGAAGTCACTCCACCCGACATATCTAGAAAAATAGAACCGATAACTGAGACGATAGAGAGCGCATCCTCGTCTTCTGAAGGAGATGATAAAGATGATACAGCCGATCTTGAAGCTTTAGCTCGTGAAATTTATTACAGATTACGACAACGCATAGAAATTGAGCGAGAACGTCATGGCGGTTTCTCAGGTAGATTACCTTGGTAAATTTCAATTTAATAATTAATTTTTGGAGAAATACTCAAATGGCAAGTCCAGCAATTATTGTTATTCAAAAGCGTCAACCACAACTTGAGAAAGCCAAACTTGTAGCTTATAACGGTGAAGCACCAGATATTGAATTGATGTTTAATCCCACAGACATTAGTTTTGCTCGGACTGTTAAGTGGGAAAGTAAGCAAGGTAATAGAGGAACTACTCTACTTCCGAAAGTTAATTTTTCTGGCGTTGAGCCTTACAAGTTTACGCTGAAACAGTTGCTATATGATACTTATGAAACTAAAGAGTCGGTGATGAAAAAGTATATAGACAACATAAAAAAAGGTGTAGAAACTATAAACAGAACAACTGACAAGCGCCCACCTGTTTATATATTAACATGGGGGTCAGAGTATTTTTATTGTGTAATTACGAGTTTAACTTACACTTTAAATATGTTTCTGAGTGATGGTACACCAGTTAGGGCGTTAGTAGATATAGCCTTGCAAGAAGTAGATAAAAACAACCTTCCTGGAGGGCGTGAATCTGCTTCTAAAGGCGCAAGTCGCCAGCCAAATGCCAAACTAGGAAAAAATACTTAATCAAAGGATTGTTTGAACATTTTAAATTTCTAGATTACTACTTATGCCTCCTAAGAAAAGTCTTTATTTAAGCGAACCTAAAATCCAGATAGAAGGACAACCCGCTTCTCCTGAATTAATGAAGGATGTGTTGCAAGTAACAATAGAAGAAAGCCTTCATTTACCCGCAATGTTTACGATAGTAATACATAATAGCTATATTCCTACTTCTGAGCGATCGCAAAACGAGCCTTGGCGACATGAGCAGTTATTTAAGATTGGGAAAAAAGTGAAGTTGGGTTTTACTTCGAGTACTACTCAAGATAATAATTTTCAAGATGAGGTAGAAAAAATCCTAATTGAAGGCGAAATTACCGCGATGGAAGTTCACTTCAATGAAAAATCTGAAGCTGATATCATTGTTCGCGGTTATGATATTTCCCATCGTCTACATAGAGGTCGTTATAATCGTTCTTTTTTGAATGAAACTGATAGCGATATAGTCAAAAAAATAGTTCAAGAAGTAGGGATAAAACTTGGCAATATCGATTCAACAGGCGAAGTTCATAAGTATGTCTTCCAAGAAAACCAAACTAATATGGAGTTTTTGCGGGAAAGGGCAGCCCGTAATGGTTTTGAATTATTTATTACAGAGGATAAGATAAATTTTTGCAAACCAAAAGCTCAGGGAGATTTACCACTAGAATGGCTAGTTGATATTAGTAAATTTAGTACCCGCGTCACCAGTGCAGAACAGGTGAGTTCTGTAGAAGTGCGTGCCTGGGACTATACCAAGAAAAGATTGATTAGCCAAACAGTTAATAAAGAGAAGCAAATAACCGAGACAGGTAATCAGTTAGGAAGTAGTACCAGTAAGGCATTTTCTAATCTTAATTCCCCCAAAATGATTGTTGTAGATAAGCCTGTTGCCAGTGATAAGCAAGCAAAGGCTATGGCTCAGGCTTTGTGCGATGAACTGGGAGGAGAATTTGTTTATGCAGATGCCAAAGCAGCAGGGAATCCTGAGATTCGTCCTGGACGAGTTGTTAAGCTTCAGGGTATGGGCGATCGCTATAATGGTGGTTATTATGTTACAGAAACCCGCCATTTCTTCAATCAGCGGGTTTATGAAACTGATTTCAGCGTCCGGGGACTACGTTCTGGTAGCTTATTCACAACTCTATCTCCAGAAAAACGTTTACAGCCATCTGAGACTTTATTAGTAGGAATTGTGACTAATAACAAAGACCCAGATAAATTGGGCAGAGTAAAGGTGAAGTTTCCCACCATGACAGAAGAACATGAAAGTAATTGGGCGAGAGTTGTAGCTTTGGGAGCAGGCCCAAACAGAGGTTTCGACTGTTTACCAGAAGTAAACGATGAAGTTTTGGTAGGTTTTGAGCATGGCGATATCCACCGTCCCTACATTATTGGCGGGGTATGGAACGGGAAGGATGCACCACCGGAAAAGGTGGATGATTCAGTTACAAACGGTGTCAGATTACGCACCATTAAAACTCGTGTTGGTCATACTCTCCAGTTTGTCGAAGAGGATAAAGGAAGTAGTAAAAAAGGTATTCGCCTAGAAACTGAATACGGTCACAAAATATATCTCAATGATAGTGAGAGGTGTATAGAGATTGAAACCAAAGGCGGTCATAAAATCAAAATGGACGACATGGGTAAATCTGTTTCAGTGGAATCAAAAGGTAATCTGTCATTAGATGCTCTTGGCAATATAGACATTACAGCCAAGGGCATAATTACAGTCAAAGGTGCGATGATTCGCCTTAATTAATTCGTAACTATTAAGAGGTTGTCATGGGTAAACCAGCAGCAAGAATTACTGACAATGTGGCGCACCCCTTACCACCAGTCTTAACAGGAGGCCCAGGTAGTCCCAATGTGTTGATTGGGTCTTTACCTGCGTGGCGGGGTGTGCTTGCAGCAGCAGTCCCAGGTTTGCAAGCTGCAAAACAAATTTCTGATATGGCTATTCAAGTGGCTGAGGCGGCTACCCTAGCTGCGGCTGGTACACCAGGCCTACCTGCTGCTTTAGCTACCGAACAAGCTACAAAGGCAACATCAGCAGCTACTATGGGTAGCGCAATTAGTGCCGCCGCCCTCGGTGCAGATATTCACAGTTGCGTCACACCCTTGCCCTTACCTCCTCATGGCCCTGGGGTTGTAATTGATGGTAGCCAGACTGTGCTGATTAACAACCTACCTGCTTCTCGGATGGGCGACACCGTTTTAGAAGCATTAGGACCACCGAATAAAATTATCAAAGGTGAGTTTACTGTTTTGATTGGCGGTTGATTGGAGAAGTCGGGAGCAGAGGAGTACTGCGCCCACGATTATCAAAGACTCGTTAACGGAGCTAAAAGACTTGTTGACGGAGCGAAAAGACTCGTTGACCGAGCTAAAAGACTCGTTGACCGAGCTAAAAGACTCGTTGACCGAGCTAAAAGACTCGTTGACCGAGCTAAAAGACTCGTTAACGGAGCTAAAAGACTCGTTGACCGAGCTAAAAGACTCGTTGACGAATTTTTCATGTATTTGAACGACATCTGTTGTATGGGTACAGCATCATTAGTGTTAACTTAAGAGGCTGTTTGAAAAGTCCTATTGTAGGTAGCAAAACGTTCTAGATCCCCCTAAATCCCCCTTAAAAAGGGGGACTTTGATTCCGGTTCCCCCCTTTTTTAAGGGGGGTTAGGGGGGATCTATAAGTGCCTAAAATCACAGCTAAATACTTTTCAAACATCCTCTAAGCCTTGGCGAATAGAATTCGCGGCTATACAAACGTACTCCTTTGGAGAAGCAAGCTACGCGTAGCGTCTCGCAGAGAAGTCCACCTCCGTGGACTAAGGTAAAATCAAGGTTTCTTAACCCACGGAGGTGGGTTTTGCCTGTGTAGACGCGGTTTATAACCGCCCTTTTAACAAATTCTGGAGGTTTAAGTAAAGAGCAACTTAATTACGAATTACGAATTACGAATTATTTTAACCTCGACCTTTGGCGAATAGGCTTAAACCATTTGTGCCGATATCTTTAAAGGTATAAATATAACAATATGCGAGATATGGTTTATGGTCGTGAACGAGCCTATTTGGGAAGAGGTTGGGCTTATCCACTGCATTTAAGTGTGCAAGGTGGAATACAACTTAGCCATGAAGATCAAAAAGTTAAAGAATCTATTTGGATTATCCTCCGCACGGGTGTAGGTGAGCGGGTTTATCGACCTACCTTTGGTTCGCGCTTATCGGAACTGGCGTTTGCACCTATGAATAGCGATACTCTACTGCGAATCCGTCTTTATGTCTTGGAAGCTTTAGAGGTTTGGGAACCACGCATTACTATTGATGAAATTATCACCGATCCTGACCCTATGCGTGGCAGAGTAGATATCATCATCAATTATCGACTTAAAGATAGTCACGATATTTATAGTTTTGTTTATCCTTATTATTTGGTTTCAGCTGGGGAGGAATCGTGAACTTTGACTTTTTACCGAAATTACCTTCTTCCAATTTAGACGATCGCGCCTTCGATGATTTGGTGGAAGAATGCATCATGCGTATTCCTCGCTACTGTCCAGAATGGACTGACCACAATCTTAGCGACCCAGGAATTACGCTAATTGAGTTATTCGCTTGGCTAACTGACCAGATGTTGCTCAGATTTAACCAAGTACCTCGAAAAAATTATGTAGCTTTCCTAGAATTACTGGGTATTCGTCTCCAGCCTCCCGCCCCAGCCCGCACGGAATTAACTTTTTATTTAAGCGCTGCACTACCCGAAGCCTACACAATTCCAGCCGGATTAGAAGCTTCAACTATCCGCACTGAAACTACAGAAGCTATTACCTTTAGTACAGATTCTCCGCTAATTATCGGCAACCCCCGCATACAACACTTCTTAACTGCCCAAACTACCGAAGATATTCCCCAATCTCTGCGCGAAAGAGTCACAGCTTCATGGACTCGTCAATCTAACGGTTACTGGACAGGTAACGAACAACCGATATTTGAAGAAGAACCCCAGCCGGGTAATTGCTTTTATTTAGCGATCGCTTCTGATGATCCAATAGATGCTAATGTTTTAGAAATTATTTTTCAAGGGGCTGCGGCTACTCCTGCGGGGATTAACCCTAATCAACCGCCTCGGAAGTGGGAAGCCTGGGATGGGGAAAATTGGCTATCGGTTTTATTGCAAGAGTCAGACGATAAAACTCGCGGGTTTAGTTTTTACGAAATCGCCCAACAAGGTGGAAACCCGTCTCAAGGTGCAGAAGTCCGTTTACATTTACCGCAAGTTTGGCCGGTGGCTAATTTTACTTCTTACCGAGGTCGCTGGTTGCGTTGTAGCTTTGTTTCCACAGAAGCCAATGAATCTGGTTACAATCGTCCCCCACGAATTATTGGTTTAGCAGTGCGGTCAGTTGGCGGTACAGTTAGGGCTAGTCACAGTACGCTGATTCAAGATGAGCGCTTGGGAATTAGTGATGGTACACCCGGTCAGAATTTCCAGTTACAAACAGCGCCAATTTTAGAACGTCGAGAAAATGAGTATATATTAGTTACTCCCAGTGGTGGATTGCCTCAGAAGTGGACTGAGGTGAGAGATTTTGCTGATTCTGCATCGCATCACTTTCATTACACCCTCGACTCGATCACTGGTACAATCCAATTTGGGCCGTTGATTCGGGAACCTAGCCAACTGAAACAGCAAACCCAGGTGCGAGGGCGAATTCAGCAACCATCACTAGATAACACATCTGTACAAGTTCTTGAAAATAACCAGTCTGAACACCAATATGGGGCAATTCCTCCCCGTGGCTCAGAGATTAAAATGGTTACTTATCGCACAGGCGGCGGTAGAGAAGGCAATGTTCAAACTGGGGCAATCCAGTTTTTGAAGTCTGCATATCCATATATTGCTAGTGTGATCAATCGTGTACCAGCAATCAATGGTGCGGATGCTGAGTCACTGGAGCAAGCTGTAATGAAGGCTCCCCGCATCCTCCGCACACGCGATCGCGCCGTCACTGCCGAAGATTTTGAAGTTTTAGCTCAACAGGCGGGTGCAGGTGCGATCGCTCGCGTCCGGTGTTTGCCAGCAAATTCTCGTACACAAGCTGGTATAGTTAGTTTGCTGATAGTTCCATTTGCCAATACAGATGCGATCGCGCAAGGTGAAGGGATAACACCAGAAGAATTTGCCCTCAGTAATGCCCTCCAAGAGCAAATTTTGAGTTACTTAGACGAAAGACGGTTATTGGGGGTACAAATAGAATTACAAGAGCCGAATTATGTAGGTGTTTCTGTACAAACAGAAGTTGCTTTAGAGCCAGCATACAACAACCCTTTTGCCAGAGAAGAAATTCAGCGCAATTTAAGGCGATCGCTATATAAATATTTAAATCCCTTAACAGGAGGAATCGACGGCAAAGGTTGGCCATTTGGGCGACCCGTTTATACATCGGATATTGTCGCCTTACTGCAACAAACCCCAGGCGTGCGTCATTTAGGCCCCGTCCTACTATTTCCCATCCGCAAGCAAGGAGAAAATTGGCGACGACAACCATCCCCAGAACAATTAATTGACCCAGGATCAGAAGGTTTAATATGTTCTTGGGCAGATACAAATCTACGTTCAAATCACGACATCCAAATAATTCGTAATTCGTAATTTATCACTAGTGGTCTGTCAAATTCATTTTGACGGTTAAGGAGACGCGATAAATCGCCGTCTCTACAGGGAATCTATCCGTCAATTATTTCTTGACAGACTACTAGTTATTCTCCCCCAATTCCCCACTCCCCACTCCTATGGTTCAAAGTCGCTCTAGTCCAGCTGTACGCATTCAATTAACGCCAATGCAAATCCCCGAAGCTTTACCTGTAGCAGGTTTAGCATTTGCAAACGCGGAAAACATAGATGTAGCTGGACGTAGTTTACTCTTGCATCCTGGGCATCCCAGCGAGATGATAGTGCAAGTGCAAAACTTAGAACAGCGTCCTTTGCGGGTGAGCTTAAGCATTGAAGGGAACTTCCCGACCCAGTGGTGTCAAATTGGCACAGAAGGCAGAGAGATACCGCCTCGTGGACAAATGGATGCTGTCCTCTACTTCTTAATTCCCGACACATTTTTTGAGGATCAAGAAGCGATCGCCCCTACAAAAAAAGATAAACTAACTCTTAATTTTCGCAGCCTAATTACTCTACATATAGACCCAGGCACAGACAACGAACAAATCGAAAGAAGCGAGTATTTTGATTTATACATCCGTCCCTACACCGCCTACATGGAATTCTTGCCAATTTTGTATCGGGAAGTGGACTTTATTGGTCGCTTCATCAAGATATTTGAGCAAGCTTTTCAACCAATAGTTGATAGTTACAACGTCATGTGGGCAAACCTAGATCCTTTGACATCCCCACAAGCATTACTACCCTTTATGGCTCATTGGGTTGCTTGGCAAGTAGATTCAGTTTGGGATCTTCAGCAACAGCGGCGTTTAATTCGCCGTGCTGTAGAACTTTATCGTTGGCGAGGAACTCGTAAAGGATTACGTCTCTATTTACATCTTTATACAGGTTTACCACTAGACGAACATTTAACCGATGAAGCTGATAAACATATTAGTATCACAGAACCTTTTGGCCCAAGTTTCATTATCGGAGATGCACAACTAGGAAATGCAGTTTTAGCAGGTGGGCAAGCATATCATTTTATAGTGCGTTTGCGTTCCAACATTTCTAGTGGCATCATCAACGAACAACTTATCCAAAGAATCATCGAACAAGAAAAACCAGCTTTCTGCACCTATGAATTATCTATCGAAAATCCCTCTAATTAACAATTTTAACATTGCTAAATTTCAATACGAAGTATTCCAAAAACCTAGTAAAAAAAATCTCAATATTCTCTCTGCGCCTCCGCGCCTCTGCGTGAAAATCTTTCATATCTTTCTTGGAATTTTAAATTACTATGTCCCATCCTTTCCCACCCCCACCAATCAAATCCTTTGAACGTCTGCAAGCCGCAGACGGGTTACTAATCAATGCTGAACGCTGGCGCACAGCCCATGATTACCACCGTAATCGGCAAAATGCCCAATATCAAAGTTTAAATCAACCAGGAATTGTCTGCGGTTTAGGCATTCGAGATATTACTGCCCCAAGCCAAGTAGAAGCTAGATATCGAGATGGACGTTGGGTGCAAATTCAACCTGGTATTGCAATTGATTTAGCAGGTAATTTAATTGTTGTGCCGACCTCTTATGATTTTCCCATTGATATAGATGTAGCGATTTCTGAACCTCTCATGATCTACTTAGTAGTTAGCTATGTAGACCCTGATGAATTGCGGCGCGGACAGCAAAGAGATGTTGTTCAAGAAACCTATCGAATTGACCAAAGAAACTCTACACCAATCAGTTCAGAAATAGAAATATGTCGGATACTTCTGCAACCAGGACATACAGAAATAACCCAACCGACTGATGCTTTCTTTCCTGGATATAATAATATTGATTTGCGTTATCGCCGTCAGGCACAAATGCGTCCCCAAGCACTTGTGACTATGGCACAGGCGAATCATAGTGATCCTGAATGTGCGCGTAATTTTTTCAGCCTTTCGTATTTGTTACAAGCAGTAGAACCCCTATATCCCAGCTTGCGAGGGGCTGATGAACCGGGACAGGTTTCTTTAGGGGAAAATATCCAAGACTATGACATACTTTATTTGACAGGTGGACAAGCCATATCTTTAAATAGTCTCGAATTTGAATCTCTAAAAAATTACTTAAATTTAGGTGGTGTGCTTTTAATTGATGCACCAACAAATGCTAATCTCCTAATTGAAAGTACTCAAGCATTGGCACAACAGTTAGAAAGTCCTTTAAGACCTTTAGAAGAATTACAACGGAGTCATCCTTTAAGGACAAAACCTTTTTTATTTGCTGCCTTGCCAATGGTTAATCAACAACAGATTAAACTGTTAATCGGTGGGGGAATTATTTTAGCAATTGGTGATTTAGCAACTGCTTGGGGACTCGATAGAGATTTGAATTTACCCCGATTAACCATTCGTACAGCTCAAGAACTTGGTATTAATATTCTTCACTTTGCTTGGAAGCGACGACAGTTAATTGGGTTGCAACAGGAAGATAATTCTGGACAGTGGTGAATATATTATCTCAGGACAGCATTTCAGTTATTCAAAGAGCCATCAAGGTTTAAAATTATTCACCTTGATTGTTTGATACCACCCCATTATTTTTATCGTGTTCAAGTTCTATCAACAAAGAATCGAAATCGTTGCTGTTTCCACCTTTAGTAAATAAAGACCGGATTTTAGTAATAATTGAATCAATATTTCTAGATAACAAGCTACTTAAGTTTTTGACAAAGTTGATTATTTTCTCAAAGACAGCGAGTTCTACAGTGGAATATTCATTTTGATAGGGATATACAACTTTGCCTTTTTCTGTCTCATAGTACTCTTGTTCAGGCATTAACATTGATCTAAGTGGTTGCACCTGTTTTGCCTTATCTGGTTCGATTCGCTTCTGGCTGAGGAATAAAACATCGTAAACTTTTCCGTTCCAGCTAGCCCAATAATGATTTTGGAAAAACCACCGCTTACCGTCATCACAATTGGGGTCTTTTCCTCGATATGGGGTTTTTCCACCTTCATGGATAAAAGGTTTAAGAAGACTTTCAATTGCTATTTTTTTAATGCCAAAATATTCTTCTGCTACTTTTTTAAAGGTGCGTGCTAGTGTTTGACAGTCGCCTTCAGGAGATCCTTTTAAAAGAGTTTCATGACTCTTGCTGACCATTGTGTATTTAAATTGGATGTTCTCAAAGTTTTTGAAAAGTTGTTCCAGGATTTTATCTTCTGGTAATGTTTCTTCTATACCATTTACTAGTGTTTTCGCTAGTGAGTATTCTTGTAAAAACTTTTGTTTTCTATCGCCTGAGTTGTCTGCTGCTAATATTCCTTCAGTCTTAGCTGATAGCTTTGGCTGCTGTGCATCTTGATTTTGCAAAGTCGGCGGATTCATTTGATTTACTACAGAAGCAGCTACCCTATCCGCCTCTTGCTCATATTTGTCTCCTGGTTGACCAATAGTGAGTTTTGGCTGTATTAGTGGCTGCATTTGTGCCATTGAGACACTATCAGCACGTTTTATCGCCATTTTGCTCAGGTTATGACCAAACTGGGATGAGTGTTCCTTTCCTTGCTGCAACGACTCATTCATCTTTGCCTGTAATACCGTGAGTCGCTCCTCTCCCTCTGGTGTGATAGTGCCGTGCTTGGCTTGTATTTGGAGTTTCGTTGCCTCAAACTGATATTTTTGAAATTTCTGATTCTCTACTTTTGCCTGTACTATAGGCTTGTTAGAGGCAAGTTGAGTGTTACCAGTTAATCGGTGCGTTCGCAACTGACTTGGCTCTGAGGAATGAGCGGATGAGTCAGCTTTTTTGGGAATTTGTAGCCTTTCTTTCATGGCTAGTTTCAAAAGTCAACAGTAGTTAATTAAATATATTATGCCACTTAAGCATTGCTTGATTATTTATACTTAAGTCGAAACACTGTTTTAGGCATCGCTATCGACTTAAGTGTAAATTATCTCGCCTAAACCTGGGGGATGGTTTCGGAAAGTTGGGATAATCATCTTCTCAGGAAGCCAGAACCCGCGTCTCAAAGGATCAATTACGTCCGTTGATCATGTCTCGTAAGCGATTTAACTGACTACGATACAAGGCATCAACGATATCATCATCGGTTGTAAAGACTCCTTCAATCCAATCTCCTGTCCAGGCATGACCTTCTACAAGGCGATAAAGTTGGGTGCGATCGCTGACTGAAGCCGTGCGGAAGATTTCAATCACCCGTTCTCCTTCATCTTCTCCAGTCCAACCTCCAATTAATGCCCGCACGCGATCGGCACGTTGATTGAGGGTCAGATGGGTCAGATCATCGGTACTCTCTTCCATCACAGCATCATCTTCATTGAAGAATGCTTGCCCTTCAGAGGGATTAAAATCAATAATGCTCCGCAATCCGACTAGGGGATTGCCCACGAGTGGATTAAGGAATCCATCAATAAACGCGGCTCTGGGATGAACCGTTCCCAGGTAGACTTGCCAGCCTCCCACCGTGTCTTTCCAGACATCTTCATTTTCTGGGAACTTAACAGCCATCCCATCCAACTTAGTCTTGATTTCGCCTGATTGAACACTAGCTGTAATGGCTTGTCCATAGGTTTGAGCCAGTTCTGAGCGAATTTTTACAGTCCACAGTGCATCTAAGGAATCTGCTTGCCAGTTCTGAGTTCCATTATTGGCATCGGGATCGAGACGTGGCAGAACTTGTTCAGGCGCATACTGAACACTAGGAACGGCGGGACTGGCAGCTTGTCCTTTCACGGAATTGAGAATCCACTCTGATGAATAGGGGCCTGGATTGCTAGTTCCTAAAGCGTGGGCGTTGTCGATATCTTTACAGCCAAGCTGGACTGCCAATTCTGCCATTTTAGCTGTTTGATTATCTGGATCATTCTTGTTCAGGTTACTATCACCGAAGGTTTTCCAGCGATCGCCCAAGTCATTCACAACCCACAATCCTTCTTCATTATCAAAATCATGGGCAACTAAGGCAACCAGATCATCAAACCCCAATTCTGGCATATTCGCAGTTTTTTCCTGTACTTGGGCAATGATCGTGTCGTAAATCCCTGAAACAGTTCCCAAAATTGTAGCGGTATTTGTAGTATTATCATTGATGTATCGTGCCACATCAAGGGCAATCTTCCGCTTCATGTTGCCAAAGAATAAGGGATATTTCTGCCGCCAATAGTCCCGAATATCAGACCTCGGTGTGCGTAAATGTCCGGCTGCAAAGTGATCTGTTAAAAAGTGATGGGCAGCTGCTTCACGCGCCATTGCTTCACCGATGTTTTGTCCAGATTGTCCGGCAAAGAATCCCCGTAAAATTGCGTCTTCATGTAAAGCTCGATAGGAACCCCCCGCAGACGATCTATTTCCTCCGCCTGGGCCTGCGGTGCTATGAGGGGCAGCAAAATGTTCACTATTGTTCGCCGCTAACTGTAGATAACGGTTATCAACGGCTTCGCTCACAGCCTGAGAAAATTCAAGTTGTGACCAAATTCCCCCCTCCGGCTGTTCAGGTGTACAAATTTGAGCAAATCTCGGATCTTGGGGATTGATCGTTTTGATGGCATAGATGATTTCATCTTGTGTACCCGGAGTTTGACCGGGCTGAGGCGATGGAGTTGCCGCTAAACGAAATAGTGAGTCAGAAACAGGTTCTTCAACACCTTGTTGATTGACGCGAGTATCACGAGGATCAAAATAGTCGCCGCTCAACATGGTGATATCGCCATGAGTGAGGCGAAAGGGAATTTGTAGCGGTGGGTGAAAGCTTCCAGCCCCGGCTGTGACTTGCCCTCCCTGAAAGTCATAGGTTTGCCCACCAGAACCGCGATCGCCTAGTGACTTATGTTCTTCTGAGCCAAATCGTTGAATTAGGCGTTTGTGTGGGAGTGAAGTGGGGTGAGTGCCAATCTGCGGCTTTTGTTGCACAGCAGTATCAGGCATCGACATGAGTTCATTGGCTACCCGATCCGCTTCCTGCTCGTCCTGGTCTTTTGGTTCTCCAACTGTGAGTTTTGCCTGGGGAGAACGCAGCGATATCCGACTAATGTCGTGACTCAGGGGCTTTTCTTTGATGGCTTCTGGTTTTAATAATGGCTGATCAGCAGACTGAGCCTTTTCAATGTTGGGTGATACCTTAGCTACCCTTTGGAGTGGGGCGGTATTTGTTTGTAAACCAAAGCCGCGTGTTGGGTTCGCCAATGTCGGAGTTGTTGGTGAAACAAGCGACGGATTTGTAAAATTTGATGCAGATGATTTCTTACGCCCAAATATGCGCTCGCTCATCTCACTTTTCCTCCATTAATCAAGATGGATTATACAATTTATTCTGTTTATGATTGGGGTGTAGATGGGTGTCATCAATTATCTATTGTTCATCCAATTTAACTCAAGATAAAGTAAAATACCCATGCTAAGACGCTCAATTGCGATCGTTACTGCCGTTATCCTCTTTAATAGTTCTTTGACGCTAGCACAAAGTAAAAAGCCCAAACCACTGGACAAATTTCCTCCCAGTCCCCTAGAGATTACCACACCCGACCCACTGCTACCACGTTTACCCCAGGATAAACAGCCGTTAACTAACGAAGAACGGCAAAAGTTAGAACCAGCGCTGGATGCGTTAAACCAAGAAGCTGCAATGAAACTGGAAGCAGGTGATCAGGTGACAGCCTTTGAAATTTGGAACCGAGAACTGCGCTTGCGGCGCTTTTTGGGTTTATTAGCAGAGGTGCAAGCGTTATCACGAGTTGGTGCGATCGCCTGGAAGCAAAACGACAGCCCAGAAGTACAATATATTACGCAGCGATTGCAAGCAATTCAAAAGCAGACACAATCTCAGAAAGCTGTTGATTTAGAACTATGGCGATCGCTAGGTCAAGCTTATCAAAATGTGCGATCGCCTAAACTAGCTCTAGAAGCTTACGACCCAGTTTTGCTAGCAGTGCGACAGCAAAAAAATCCAACAGCAATAGTCGAAACCCTGAATATAATTGGAGAACTGCATTTAAGTTGGTTTGATTATCTCAAAGCTGCGCCAATCTACGAGGAATTGTTAAGTTTAGCTATTTCCCAAGGCGATCGCCTAAAGGAGGTAACATATCTGCAACAGCTGGCTGAAATTTACGAGCAGACACAACAATCGCAGATGTCATTAAATATACTTAACAAACTAGCAGAAATTTACGCAAATGAAAATAATCTTATCGAAATACCAGAATTAAAGCTAGCGATCGCCTCAAATTACGAATCTTTAGCAAAGAAAAATCCTAATTTACTGCAAGAAGCTTTTAAAAATTATCAAGAAGCTTATACCACTGCTTGGCAATTGCAGCAGTATGTTCGTGCTGGTGAAGCTTTGCAGAAATTAATTGCGCTGTACCGTTCTCAAGGACAAATAGACGAGGCTTTGCAGACTAGCCAAATTCTCGTAGAGATACAGGCACAAGCCGTCAATTTTTACGGCACAATGCAAGCTTACGACCAAATTGGGCAATTGTATCTAGAACGTAAAGAATATCCTCAAGCATTAACAGCCTTTCAAAAAGGATTAGAATTAGCACGACAACTCAAACATGAGGAGGCGTACTTTACTGGACAAATTGAAAAAGTCTCGAAAGGAAATTTTTAACTGGAATTTCTGCTATCGAATAATCTAGAAATACCCGCAATATCAACGTTGAGGTACAGTTATTGAGCAATAGCGATCGCAAATAATCAGATCATTGCACTTAAATAAAAGCTGTAGTCACTAACATCACGACTTTGGTTACTAACATTACGATTTTTGTTACCAACATACGATTTTTATTACTAACATCGCGGTTTTTGTTACTAACACCAGGGCTTTTGTTACCAACATCGGAGTATTTGTTATTAAATGGCGATTATATAGCAGTCCTAAATCATTCGTGAACAATAAGATCCCCGACTTCTTGGAGAAGTCGGGGATCTTAGCCTAACGATTTTCATAAATCAAATCGGATTCCTATAGTACTAAGCCAATGCTACATCTGGGTCAACATTTTCATCTAACTTTATTCTTCACCCCAATCACTCAAAAATTCCACCTGATTTTGCATATCTTCTGCTGACTTAGTTGCAATTAACCTCAGAAGTCGGCGCATTTGCTCGCCCACTGAGTAACTTTGCTGTGCCAAAATAATGCCAGCGTGGTATTCTGTTTGTTCTAGTAAAGTTGTGTGCAATCGATAAAAATCCCCCAGATTAAAGCTGTAAATTACCCGTTGATTTTTTAAAGCCCAATTTAGTTGCTCCTCATCATTACGAGATAGCATTCCTGCTTCTGCAACAGTTATTACATCCACACTACGCGCACGCAAAGCTTGTAACAGCTTCTTACTCCTCGCATCTTCATCTAGATACAAACGAATAAAGCTCATTTTGAAGTCGAAGCCTTATGTAGTGCAGCTAATCTTTCATACTCTGCTTGTTCGTCTGCCAAATCTGTATCAATTTCTTCTTGGTTTGCGTGATAGTAAGTTAGCGCTGCATAAACCTGTACAATCATTAAATGATCCTTATCAGCAGCAATTTCTTCGGCGCTGTAACCTTGTTTGTACAAGGCTGCTATTCGGACTACAGATGTACCTGTTCCCGCAATAATAGGGCGACCCCCACGCAGTTTAGGATCTCTTATAATCAGCGTACCGATATCCGTGATAGTTGCCAAAACTTTTTTCCTAGATATTTTAATCATTCGCCCAAAATTTAACATATTTTAGGCGATTTTTATGGGCTTTTTCTTAACATTTAACACTTCTGGATTGCTATATTAAGTTTAAAAAGTCAAATACTGCTGTTCTTGAAGCTGGGTTCAGGAGCTAAGTTTTAATCATTATTGAATTTTATAAGTAAAAGATTATATCTTTCTACGTTATTTTGTTGCAGAATAAATAAAGTTATCTAAAAGCACAAGGTTAAACTAGACTACGGTTACAGGGAAAGCTAGCAAGTAAAGTAATAAAAATGCTGAGAAACAAGAATATACTGACAGCAGCTATTATCTGCTTGTATTTGAGCAACGCTAACACTGCCTTTGGTAGAGATACTGGCATTGTTTCATTAAAAAGTCAAGACTCTGCTCAGATAGCAGTTCCTCAGAACAAAAAGGCAGTTGCTAATTTTGAGCAAGGAATTAATCTCCAAACACAAGGAGATTTAAAAGGAGCAGAGGCAGCTTTTCGCAAAGCAATTGAACTAGAACCCAAATTTGCCCAAGCTTATATTGCTTTGGGAAATACTCTCGATGATCAAGGCAAATCACAAGAAGCGATCGCACATTACAAAAAAGCCATTAACCTCGATCCCAATGATTCTGAAGCATACTTGAATTTGGGTTTGACTTTGGCAAGACTCAATCAATTAGAAGCTGCGATCGCCCAATATAATAAAGCCATCAGCCTTGATCCCAAATATGCCAAGGCTCACTATAACTTAGGAAATGCTTTGTATGCTCAACGCAAGCTAGTAGAAGCAGTTTCCGAATATACAACAGCGATTATCCTTGAACCTAATTATGCCCCAACTTACACACGTTTAGGAAATGCTTTATACGATCAAGGTAAACTAGCAGCAGCAGTTGCCCAGTACAAAAAATCTATTAGCTTTGATCCCAACTATGCAGATGCTCACTATTATTTAGGAAACGCCTTGTATGCTCAAAGAAAGCCAACAGAAGCAGTCGCCGAATATATACTAGCTATTAGCCTTGCACCAAAAAACTCAGCAGGTTATAACGCTTTGGGAAATGCTCTGTATGCTCAAGGCAAACTAGAAGAAGCAGTTGTCCAGTATAAGCAAGCCATTAACTTTAATCCCAACTATGCAGACGCTCACTATAATTTAGCAAGTGCTTTCTACGCCCAAGGTAAGGTAGCAGAAGCAGTCATCGACTATACTGAAGCGATTCGCCTTGATCCAAGACACGCACAAGCTTACACGGGTTTGGCAAATGCTATGGACGATCAAGGTAAGCCACAAGAGGCGATCGCACATTACAAAAAAGCCATTAGCCTCGTACCCAACGATGCATTCACTTACTATAATTTGGGAATCACTCTCGGAAGGGAAAAACAGCTAGAAGAAGCGATTTTCAATCTTAAAAAAGCCAGAGAGTTATTCAAAGCTGAGGAAGACAAGGAAATGGTTGAGCGAATTGATCAGCTAATCCAAAAAATTAATACTCAAACAAATTGAATAAAGGGTATTGGGCAGAGGGGTGAGAATAAATGACAAATGATAAGGGCAAAGTCTACCTAGTAGGCGCTGGGCCTGGAGATGTGGCATATCTGACGGTAAAAGCTTACAATCTCTTGGCTGCTGCTGAGGTGTTAGTCTACGATGCTTTAATCGATGCTCAATTATTGCAGTGTGTACCACCTGATTGCTTAAAGTTGGATGTTGGTAAACGCGGTGGTAAACCTAGCACAAACCAAGCTGAGATTAATAAGTTACTGGTAAATTACTGTCAGCAAGGAAAACAAGTTGTACGGCTCAAATCAGGCGATCCGTTAATTTTTGGGCGTTGCACTTCCGAAATTGAAGCCTTGAAAGCATCTGGTTGTGATTTTGAATTAGTACCAGGAATTTCTTCAGCCCTTGCAGCACCTTTGTTAGCAGGAATTCCCCTAACAGATCCAGTTTTAAGTCGCTGTTTTGCAGTGTTTACAGCTCACGAACCAGAGGTTTTAGACTGGGAGGCGATGTCACGCTTAGAAACACTAGTAATTTTGATGGGAGGGCAACACCTGCCAGAAATTGTACATCAGCTGATGCAGCACGGGCGATCGCACTTAACACCCATTGCCATCATCCGTTGGGCAGGAACTCCTGATCAACAAATTTGGACGGCACAACTGGGCAATATTTTGGAACAAACCACCGGATTATCCCTCTCCCCATCGGTAATTGTGATTGGCGAAGTTGTTGGGCTACGCAAGTACTTACAACCTGAGAAAATAGATTATCAGGATTCAATTACAGCCAAAACTCCTAGCCCCCCAGCTATGCGAACTAATCTCCCCACGTTTGCCCAACCCCTTACTAGCAAAACGATCTTGGTGACACGTTCAGTCGGACAATCGAGCCAATTTAGCGATCGCCTGATCGCATTAGGTGCGACAGTTATCGAAATGCCCACCTTAGAAATCGGCCCGCCTTCTAATTGGCAAGATTTAGATAATGCGATCGCTAATTTATCTAACTTCGACTGGTTAATTCTCACTTCTACCAATGGCATAGACTATTTTTTTGAAAGGTTAATCGCCCAAGGTAAAGATACCCGGGCTTTAGCTGGCATCAAAATTGCCGTTGTTGGTGAAAAAACAGCCCAAAGTCTTAAACAACATTCTCTTCAACCAGATTTTATTCCTCCCAACTTTGTTGCCGATTCTTTAGTGGAAAATTTTCCAGAGGAACTGCATGGTAAAAAGGTTTTATTTCCCAGAGTTGAAAGCGGCGGCAGAGAAGTTTTAGTTAAAGAATTAACTGCCAAGGGAGCAAAGATAATTGAAGTAGCGGCGTATCAATCTTGTTGTCCTAATAGTATCCCACCTGCCGCAGAGTTAGCTCTCCAAAACCGGAAAGTAAATGTAATTACCTTTGCCAGTTCTAAAACTGTGCAATTTTTCTGTCAACTTACCCACAATATATTTTCCCGTAACTCTGATGCTAATCAATTTTTAGAAGGTGTTTGTATTGCCTCTATCGGTCCCCAAACCTCTAAAACTTGTCATTCTTTATTCGGGCGTGTGGATGTAGAAGCCCAAGAATATACTTTAGATGGTTTAACCCAAGCACTGATAACATGGGCAACTAATTCTTAAATTTGGGAGATAAGCAATGCCCAATGATGATAAATGACAAAACGTATAATCGGCTTAACCGGAAATATTGCCACAGGCAAAACCACTGTCACCAATTATTTAGCTAATGCTTATAATCTGCCGATTTTGGATGCAGATATTTATGCTAGAGAGGCAGTATCTTTAGGTTCGCCTATTCTGGGTGCGATCGCTCAACGTTACGGCGAACAAATTTTACTACCAGATGGTAGCCTCAACCGCCAAAAGCTAGGTGAAATTATTTTTAATTGTCAAGATGAACGCAACTGGGTAGAGAATTTAATTCATCCTTACGTGCGCGATCGCTTCCTCAAAGAAATTGCCCAATCTTCATCACAAACACTGGTGTTAGTAGTGCCTTTATTATTTGAAGCTGGGATGACTGATTTGGTTACAGAAATCTGGGTAGTAAGCTGTTCCCAAGAGCAACAACTACAAAGATTGATCCAACGAAACCATTTAAATAGAGAACAGGCACAAGTGCGGATTAACAGCCAATTACCTATCGAAGAAAAAGTTGCTCATGCTAATGTTGTCTTAAATAACTTTTCCACCCCAGAAATCCTACTGAAACAGGTAGATGTAGCCCTAATAACCAGGAGTAAGGACTAGAGTGAGTTTATCTTAAAAAATATATGAAGCGACAGTTTCAAAACAGGAAATTTTTATAAATGAATATTATCATATTAAATAAAAAATACTCTTATCTGACCCTAACTTGTTCAATAATTCGGTGATTTTACAGTTGAAGCTACGGTTACTAGTACTGTAAATTTAAATGGTTGGTAAAGAAATAGCTGCTGTTACCTCTGGTATTGTACTGGATAATAAAGGGTTATTTGAAAAAATTAAACATTGGTAACTCAGACTTAAGACTTTAAAAACCTTAATTTTGAATTATTAGTTCTATTTTTAAATTATCTTTAAGTGCCTTTTCAAGAAACTGCTTGTAATTTCTTCTTTGCTAGTCATAGGTGCAGTCACTTAATTAGGCATTAGGTGATGCCTTGGCTTTATTAGTAGTCAATGCAGTTGATTCCTGATTAGATTGGCCACCTGTTCGATTCTGGACTGGTGATCGAAAGGGGTTGATATTAACTTAAAGTCCAAAACACTTTGTTATGGATATCTCCTTTAGGAGAACTGACTTATATCCTTAATCAAAACATATATGAATTTAAGTTTTAGCTTTTTAAATAAGTTAGTCCTAGTTGGCTCCCCAGCAAATAAATTAAAACAGAATAAAAAAATACATGATTACAGCCAACAAGTTTTGGGAACCGACTACGTATTTGAACTGGTAAATGGAGGAATATTAGGGCATATGACTGGAGTAGGCAAAGGCATCCAACCTGGCGATCGCATTATTTTACAACAAGGCTGTGAATCTTATCAATATCAAGTTGAGGAAATTGATTACTACTCTGATCCGTCTGATATGTGGATAGCTTTACTCAAGCAAGTAGTTTGACTTTTAAGAAACAACCCATACCCAGCAAAAGGTATAGTCATGTAAATTGACACTCAAGTTTGAAGGTGAAACCAACGTATTATCGTTTTGCAAGCGATAATTGAATAGGAGTGTGTAAAAATTTAAGTTTTTATGAATATAGGCGAAACATTGAGTTTATATCAACAAATGCGAACAACCTTAGTAAACTGGGTTGATTTAGCAGAACCCCAATGGAACCTACTTGCATTAAATTTTCAAATTAAAACTGTCCAGAAACAAGAATACATTCTTTTACCGTGAGCAAAAGTACACGAACTCTACTTTGTCTGTAATGGACTACTTCGTTTCTATTACATTACAGACGATGGCATAGAATCAAACAAGGCATTTATTACTGAAAATACTTTTGCAGGTTCTCTTGCAGCTTATAACCTTGATTTACCTATCCTATATGGTGTTCAGGCTCTAGAGCCGACGATATTTTTAGCTGTAAGCTTTAGCGCTTTGACGCTTATCTGTGATTGATTCACATCAATTGCGATCGCAAGCATAACTGAATCTCCAATCTTAAAATACACCTATTCCCAATTTTAGAACAGGTTAATACCTTTAAACTAAAGCATAAAAATCATGAGTTTCAGGGTTTAGCAGAAAGCTAAATCGAATTTTAGGGTTTGATGAGAAAGATTAATGCGTAGTTTACCGCCGCAGGCATCGCTATCTTTAAAAAACAAAGAACAGATACACTTTAGTTAATACATTTTTTCCAAATTTAATACGCAATTGCTTTAGATGTGACACATTGTCCGTAGACTGATAGTCCGTAAACGCTCAGAATCAGCACTATGAATGAATCGAAACCAAAGATTCTTAGTGCTTTAGGTTATCTTGTAAGGCAACATAGAACAAAACTGGGAATTTCTCAAGAAGAACTAGGATTACGCGCTAACTTAGATCGCACATATATATCTGGTGTGGAACGCGGAGTCAGAAATCCTTCCCTCACTGCTCTTGTAAGTCTTGCAGGTGGCTTGGGTATTAGTGTTTCCGTTCTCCTCAATGGACTAGAAGCAGAATTTCACACACAGAATGAACAAAAACAAGGTTGCTCGAAAGAGAAGTAATAGTAAAGTCTTAGAAAGTTCTGTAGACTTACACTATAACTATGATGACCTGGAAAACATCAAGGTTCATGGTAAGCCACGTAATCACGCCAAAGCTCAAGAAAGTTACTTAGATGTAACTTTTACCTATGAAGATGGTAGTTATTGGGAAGGCTCAATCGTAATTAAGTGTAGTCGTGCTGTTCTTGATCTACAAAAGGAATCAGAGATTAAAGACTACCTTAAACAGGTATACATTTACTGTCATCCTAATCAGCGTCAGGAATGGGTAGAACAGCAAAAGGAATTTTGGAAACCACCATTACCAAATAAGTCTCAAAAAATAGATGCTAAATTAGTGACAAAGCCGTTGTTTAACGACTTACTAACGTTTCAATGGACTTGTGTCAGTTGCGTACTTCCAGGAAATAATAATCCTGCAAACAGATACAAGAGATTAAAAGAGCTTGGTTATAGCATTGCCACTCATCTTAATATGTTATGTGAGAAGTGTACAGATAAAAAAACTCATATTCTTCTTGTTCCATTGCCCCGTAGAGGTACATTAGGATATGAAACAATGTCACCTATTTTCAGAAAGAAATGCTTGACTCTTCTCAATTGCTATGATGTGTATGAGGGAAAAACTGGTGACAAGAAGATGCTCTTGCCAGATCATAAATTCCCTGAAAGACGTTGGGATGCAAATACACGCAGAGACTCTCTTGATGATCTAACTGATGAAGAGATTAAAAATGATTTTCAACTTATGACTAATCAGCGAAACCTTCACAAACGTGAAGTTTGTCGTCAATGCTTTGACTATAACGCTCGGCCTTTCCCATTTGGTATCAAGTTTTATTACCAAGGTGATGAAACTTGGCCAGATGATATATCTAAAACAGGTAAAGATGCTGAAAAGGGTTGCATTGGCTGTGGTTGGTACGATATGAAAAAATGGCGTGATGCTCTTAATCAAAAATTAGTTCAGTCTGCTCAAGAGGAGTAACATTAACTCTACTTTTGGTATTAACTGCAATATCATTTAGATAGGGAATAAGTGCGTAGGCAATATATTCTGCTAGACGTGGTGGTACAGCATTTCCAATTTGCCACATAGCTTTTTTCATAGAACCTTCAAAAATAAATGAATCTGGAAATGTCTGTAATCTTGCCATTTCACGCGCTGAAATTACACGGTTTAGATATGGATGAATATGAGTACCGCCGTGATTCTCTTTAACAGTCATACTTGGTTTACCAGGATATTGCCGTTTAAAAGCATCAACGTATTTTGTATATAAAGAACCACCTGGAGGTACTTTAGCAATTCGCTCCATATACTCAGGTGAATGCTTAGTCCACTGATGGTTTATCTCTGGTATTGGGGTATATGCTGGTAAATCGGAAATAGCCGATTCAATAGGTTTGTATTCTTCAGGTAATAACTGAGCCTTGGGGTAGGGATTTGGCATTCCAAATCTGTTGGCTATAAAGATAGCCCTTGGTCGAATTTGTGGCACTCCGTAGGCAGCAGATTCAAGAATTGCAACAGATATATTAGGATAACCAATAGATTGAAAAGCTTCAATAATTGCTTTTTTTACATCTCCGTTTTGTATAGTCAAAATGCCTGGAACATTTTCCATAACAACATACCAAGGGCGTATTTCTGAGACAACACGCACAAATTCATAAAATAAACGATTGCGGGGGTCTTTATGGTCACGTTTTCCTGCTACTGAGAAACCCTGACATGGCGGGCCGCCCATAACAAGATTTACTTCAGGTAAGCCGATTTGTTGTAGCCAATTACGGGAATCAAAGTGTTCAATATCTCCACACAGGTGATGACATTGTGGAAAGTTATTTTTATAGGTAGCAGAAGCGATTGGGTTGATTTCAACGCTAGCTAAGGGTTTAAACCCAGCTTGAACTAATCCTTGTGTTATCCCCCCTGCTCCACAAAATAGATCCATGAAGGTGTAATTAGATGGTGGATTTGGGACAGAATCAACTTCAATGAATATTTTGTATGGATCGGAGTCATTTTGATCTAGTTCTCGTTGGATACGTTCATAACGTCCTAATTTGGGTTTTTTTTGCTTTGTAGTAGAGTGATGCTCCTCGTTAGAAAAAAAAGAAAGTTGGGTTCCTTGCATTTTTTGCTTGATATTGATATCTGTTTTAGTGTGACATATAGTCTACAATATATCAAACATCGTACTCTTTTTCCAGAAACCCATAAAGGCGATCGCTTAAAACTTATCTTCTCAACTCACAGGGTTTCCAGTTGCATCTTCACCTGATGACGGAAGTTGAAGAAGTATTCACCAAAGCTTAATGCTACGAGGTAATCATACAATAAATGCGGTTTTTGGAGAGCGATCGCTGCCAACTCCCACCAGAAAAACCCAACGAACCAAAGGCGGATGGTAGTTCAGCTCCTCGGCTAGGGTGTATCTGCCACCATTAAGAAATATTTAGCCAACGGTATCATATCTCGGCTCAATCCTGTATTGTATCTTCAAAAATATTTCTAAATCTATGTTACAAATTCTTACATTTGAGTGTTAAAAAACTAAAAAAAATCCATTTTTATACTACAGTAACCTTATTTTAATGCTTGTTAGGAGTATGTCTATGACTGCTGATACCCTGCTGCAAGAAATAGAAAAGTATATCCCTATTGTGGGAGACATAAATATCAAAATTCCATTAGCATACCAAGCAACTCGTGGGGCGGTTGAGGTAGTTAACACAGTCCAAATGGCAGTGGCAGAGGCTTATATCAACGGATTAGAAGTTCCTGATTCAGTCCTGGAATCGCTTTTTGATACCTGTATGCCAATTTTCTTTCAGTATTTCCCATCCCTCCTCGCACCGTATGAATGGGTATTAAAAGAAACTGATCATCTCGCCGAAGGATCACGGGAACTAATGAAAATTCAGTACGACTTGCCTCAAGCCATGCTGAATACTATGTTATGGGACGGGAAAGTTATTTATCCTAAGTACAGCATGGGATTGTGGGAAAAAGGAGCATTAAACCTTGAACAATCCCAGATGCACATGATTGATGATGTGATTGAAAAGCTAGGCATCAAGGATGGAGACAATATCTTAGACTTTGGCTGCGGGTGGGGATGTGTTCCTAATTATATTCTTTCTAAGTTCCCCAATGTTAAGTTTACAGGTCTTAATTTGAGCCACGAGCAATGTGAATATATCCGCCACAAAATGCAAGATCCTGACAGTTATCTCAGTTCAGATCGGTTTACCCTATATGAAGGTGATTTGAATAATGCAAATTTCGAGACGAAGTTTGATAAAATCCTCTCGATTGGGGTTTTTTGTCATATTGGGAACTTAACGGGAGCCTTTAAAAAATTAGCTTCGTTTCTGAAGGATGATGGCAAAGTTTTAATTCACATCATCACAGTCCGCATCCCTAACAATATGTCTAGCGTTTACACTCACAAATATATTTTCCCACACGGTCGGTACTGGAATTACGATGCAGTTCCTAGCCATCAACAAGACCTCAAAACAATTCAAAGATGGTATCTCAATGGCTCTAATTACTCTAAAACACTAACTCACTGGTTACGAAATTTTGACGACAACCACGCAACAATAAAAACATTAAACTATGGCATGGACTATGCCAAGTTTCGCCGGATATGGAGGTTTTATTTGATATGGTTTATTCGCAATTTTGCTTGTTGTGATGGAGAATATAATGGTAATGGTCAATTTTTAATGGTTCATGCTTAACCGGATAAAGGTGGAGTGTCCCCTGTTAGCGGTTGAAGGGCATAGTCTCAATTCTCAACCAGAATATTAGACGGATGTCTCCACTTCAGCCTTAAACACTGAGTTGTGACAGTTTCGGTTTCTGGTGCGAGCGAGAAGTTCTGTTTCAGAAGGGACTCTAATCTTTGACGCTAACTTCAGGAACTCAAGCATTTTGATGAACCAAAATGTTGGGTCTAGAAGATAGGCAACCTGTCCTTCTCGCACGGTTATGCCATGTCGGGCTGAGGACTGGAATGCATGATGAAGATTATGCCAGCCTTCACCCAGGGTCAGAAACGCGACGAGCCAATGGTTCCGACTGTAGTCGTTGGTTATGAACGGTTGCTCGCCCAGTATGTGGCTGAGTGAGTTGACAGTGGCGACACCGTGGAAGAGGACAGTCGTGCTGAGGAAAAAAGCGCCGAGATATTCAGCTCCACCGATGTAGTACGAGAGCGCACCGAGAGCAATGGTGGGAATGAAGTGCAAACGGTCAACAATCTTCAAAACCAAATTACTCTCAACATCTGTGGGAAGCTTCGAGGGAAAAAACTGTGGGGAGAATAACCATCCAGCTTGAGACCACCAGAATCCTTTGATTCCCTTGAAAGGCATATAGGGGGAATGAGGATCTTTTTCCTGGTCTGAGCATTGATGATGGGCTACATGGTGAGCTTTCCACCAACTTGGCCCCATTTGTCCGGCTGAAGCAGCCACGATGCTTCCAACGCATAGAACTGAGGTTGGAGCCTGGTAGCTCTTGTGGGTGAGTAACCGATGGTAGATGCCAGTAGTTGCAAGCATTCGTATTATATATAACAACAAAGCCCACAAGGCAGCACCCCACGATAAGCCAGTAACAATAATCAGTAGTGATCCTAAATGACTGACCACGATCAGAATAGGACCTACTATGTAAGAAATAATCGTGAGTTGAGAGTACTGCTTCATTAGTGTTCTAACGTCCTTAAGCTTCAAAATAGAAATGCACCACATCTTCGCCGCATTCAAGCTCGCGGACAGCAAAATGCCCACTGTTGCCAGCGTTAACAGCACAAGGATATCTTGGCACAATTCGCTTCATTGGAATATGAAAAGCAGTTTCAAACATAAGCGACGGCAAAAAAGTTTCTATCTAAGTACAGCTTTGCGTAAATTAATGGCGAATTGAGGGTTGGAATTTAAACGCATAGGCGCTTCTCTACGAGACGCTACGCGAACGCCTTCCCGCAGGGGTAGGATCGCAAAGGTTAGCGCAGAGGAACGCAAAGGTTTAATCAAAGCAATTTTTTTCGCTACGAACTTGTGAAATGCTGTACTAAGCAATCCGAGGTTGAGTTAAAATCTCTCATCCTGTAACGGCGAGTTGACCTGGAAAATGTCAAAATTAAATGAGTTTTGCGTAGGCACAAAGCGACTTGTCGCCAGATATCGCCACTTTACATAGCGCAGATTTATAACTAAATTGGAATTTATGGGCAAGCAACGTGTTCTTTCTGGAGTTCAACCAACAGGCAATTACCATCTAGGCAACTACTTGGGAGCCATTCGCAACTGGGTAGAAGGTCAGAGCGAATACGAAAATTACCTTTTTGTGGCTGATTTGCACGCGATTACAGTGCCACACGACCCAAAACAGTTGGCAGATGATACCTACACCCTTGCTGCTCTCTATCTAGCTTGTGGTCTTGATTTAAATCACTCTACCATCTTTGTACAATCCCACGTTTCGGCTCACAGTGAACTCACTTGGTTGCTCAACTGCATTACACCTCTCAACTGGCTGCAAGATATGATTCAGTTTAAGGAGAAGGCACTCAAGCAGGGGGAAAATGTGAGTGCAGGTTTATTGGATTATCCGGTGCTGATGGCAGCTGATATTTTGCTTTACCAAGCGGATAAAGTGCCAGTGGGTGAAGACCAAAAGCAACACTTGGAATTGACACGGGATATTGCAGCTCGTTTAAATCACCAATTTGGGAAACCAGACCAACCAGTTCTGAAGTTACCAGATCCTTTGATTCGTAAGGAAGGGGCAAGGGTGATGAGTTTAGCGGACGGTACACGCAAAATGTCGAAGTCTGATCCTTCAGAGTTAAGCCGAATCAGTTTGCTAGATTCACCAGAACAGATTGAATACAAGATTAAGCGTTGTAAAACTGATCCGATTCGTGGGCTGACTTTTGATGATCCAGCGCGTCCAGAGTGTAATAATTTGTTAACGCTGTATACATTGCTTTCTGGTAAAACGAAGGAAGATGTCGCAGTTGAGTGTCAAGATATGGGCTGGGGGCAATTCAAGCCATTGTTGACAAACACGATAATTGAGTCTTTGAAACCAATTCAAGAAAAATATCAGGCGATAACGGCGGACAGAGGCTATTTAGAATCTGTGTTGCGGGATGGAGGAGAAAAAGCTAGAGCGATCGCAAATCAAACTCTGTCACAAGTAAAAGCCGCTTTAGGCTACTCTCTTCCTCTATAAGTTCTCCCTTTTCGGTGTGATTCGTTATACCATGTAAGAAATTAAAATCCTTAATGTTATGCATCACACTCATAGCCCCACAGCCTTCAAGAGAGCTGTACAAGCAGGTGAATTTCTCGTTACCGCCGAGGTAGCGCCTCCGAAAGGGGGAGATCCAACGCACATGATTCAAATGGCGGCGACTCTTAAGGGAAGGGTTCATGCTGTCAATGTTACTGATGGTAGCCGCGCAGTGTTACGGATGTCTTCGTTACTAGCGTCGGTGATTTTGTCACAAAACGGCATAGAGCCAATTTGTCAAGTTGCTTGCCGCGATCGCAATCGCATTGGTTTACAAGCTGATTTGATGGGCGCTCATGCCTTGGGGATACATAACATTTTAGCCCTGACTGGCGACCCAGTAAAAGCAGGTGATCATCCAGATGCTAAAGCAGTGTTTGACTTAGAAGCTGTGCGACTGCTGCAACTAATTCGGAAGATGAATCAAGGTGTTGATTGCAACGATAAACCCTTGACTGATGGAGCGCTAGATTTATTTGTTGGTGCAGCAGTAGATCCGCAATGTAAGAGTTGGTCAGGTTTGCAAAGTCGATTTGAACGCAAAATCGAAGCCGGAGCGCAGTTTTTTCAAAGTCAGTTAATTACCGATTTTGAGCGACTAGAAAAGTTTATGGACACAATTGCCTCTGGCTATAAAAAACCGATTTTGGCAGGAATATTTTTGTTGAAATCGGCAAAAAATGCCCAGTTTATTAATAGATGTGTACCAGGTGTAGATATTCCCCAACACATCATTGATCGATTGGCAAAAGCCAAAGATCCCCTTGAGGAAGGAATGAAAATAGCTGCCGAGCAAGTGCAGATAGCGCGGCAATTGTGTCAAGGTATCCACATGATGGCAGTAAAGCGGGAAGATGCGATCGCGCCAATTTTAGATATGGCTGGCATTGCTCCAATTAATCAGTTGGTATCTAAGTAAAGGAAATAACAAAAATTTTTATTTAAGCAGATGGGAGCAACCATCTGCTTTTTTTATATGGCGATGGATTAACCGACTTAATTTGGAACGTAACAGGCAATATTAATCGCACTTACGTTGGACTGGCAATATAAAAACGATTAAGATTTTCTTTTTTGTCCTACCAATACTAGGTTGACCACGCCCAGGATGTTAACGGCATTGCTGGGCATTTTTGTATAAAATTAGAAAAACAAACTTTTAGACTACTAGTGCTGCCTCTATATCTTGCTCTGACATTTCTTTAAAATGCCTACGACGATATCTTAAAATGACTATCGAAGGTAATTTATTATTTGTTGGTTTATAAACTTCATAGTGGCTAAAATCCCAAATGTGTTTTTCTTGTCCTTCATACCCTACAGTGTAAGTAGTTGCAAGTTCATAGTGAGCAATATGCTTTTCAGTTTTCAAAAACTTATTCACTGCTTCTTCCGCAGTTAACGGACTTATTATAATCACTCCGTTGCGAAGATTAGTTTGGGAATCAGTATCAAAACATGGCATTTCTACAAAATGCGTGCCGGGGATTTGTGCAAATTCTTGTTCGTTCATTTTGTGTTTTCTCCTTATTTTCCTATGCACTCAAAACTTCCGTTCAATTTTTTACGAACATAAGCAAATTCAAGTCCATGCAAGCTTACATCTCTTTTACATCTTTCTTCTGCTTGTGCTGGTGTTAGAGATGAGCCATAAATATTTACTATTACCTCGCTTTCAAAATCTTCCGGTTCTTCGATTTTGAATACAGAACCATCTTCACCAGAAAATGCGCGTTTACCGCTATTAGAAGATTGCCAAATATAGTAAACTGTTCCACAGATGCATCAGGAGATAGGACAGACAAGGGATAATATTTTACCTCATCTCTCTCATCTCCCCACTCCCTATTTTCATAGAAGTTTATCCAAGAGGTTGCTTCTCATCACATTGACGTGAATACTGCAATTCCAACTCATTTTGCCGTTCCCTACCTCCTCTATACACATTCGGACAAAACTTAGTGTTAGCGCTCATACAATCCATGTGTGGCGTCTTAGCACACACCACGAGCAGTCCACCCAGAACAAACAACAAACCGCAAATTGCAAGCGTATTAACCCAAGAAATTTCCAGCGCTCCGTGAACTACTATCTCTCGCAGTAAAGATACAATTGTTACCTCAACTGCCACTCCCACAGAGATACTATGTTCTTGCAAATAGACCATTAATAGTCGGAATAACTCGACTAAAATCAACACAAATAGTATTTTTGCAGTCACGTGTTTATAGTCTAGCGGCTGCATGAGGGCGATAGCTATCCCCCACAATTGGATCAGCATGACGGCGAACAAACCTAAACACAAGACAATCACAATTAAGTCTTGGAAGGCTTCCATGTTGCGAACAATTGAGTGCCGATCAAGCCAGCGATCGCTAAATAAAAATCGACTTTTCTGGCGCTTTTGCATATACGTTTCATTCCAATTGGGATCAGTTCAGACAACACCAGCGAGTCAACCCAATAGTTTTATATTATGCAATATTAAGCTTTTGCGCCTCAGCGAGGTTGGTAATTTAAATTTTGTGCTTGTTGCAACAATTGCTCGGCATTTTTTGCCCACTGGGGATTACCCTGAGCATTGTATAAATCTCTAGCAAATTGCAATACTTGTACTGCATCTCCATATTGCTGTAACTGCATAAAAACTAACCCTGCACCATAATAAGCATTGGGATAGTTAGAGTTAGCTTCGGCTGATTTTCTAAAAGCCTCTAATGCTTCTTGTGATTTGCGTTGGTTAAACCAAATTGAACCAAGATTATAGTAAGCTTCTGGATACTTTGGATTAATTTTTACTGCCTGATTAAAGGCATCTCTGGCTTGATCGAGTTTACCTTGTTGGAGATAACACATTCCCAAATGGTAAGGAGGTTCTGGGGCATTTTTGCTGTATTCTATGGCTTTTTTAAAAGATGCGATCGCTCGCTCACAATCTCGCTGTTGTTCTCGTACTAACCCCAAGTTATAGTGGCCAAATCCTAGTTTGGGATCAAGTTCTAACGATCTTTGCAAATAATCGTTAGCTAACTGTAAATTATTCCCTTCTAACAATGTACCGCCTAAATTAGCAAAAGCTGGAGCAAATTTAGGATCGGCTTGCGTCGCTCGATAAAATGCGTCCGCAGAGGGTTGTAATTGTCCCGTTTGTCGGAATGCTAGCCCTAAATTATAGTGCGCTGCTGCTAATGTCGGATCTAATTGAGTTGCTTGTTTAAAAGCTGCGATCGCATCTTGTACCTTTCCCGCCTGAATTGCCTGTAAGCCTTGGTTTAACCAGTCTATGCCAGTTTTAGCCTTAGATTGTGCCAGTTTTAAGGCGACACAAGGAGAGGGGAAAGAAATGTTAACAACCAGCAAAGTTAAACTTCCTAACCCTGCTATGCCATATTTAGAGAATGATAATCCCATTGATTTTGTGACTTGCAACATTTTCAGTTAAATTTACTCCATAAAAAGTTTGTTACAAAAAGTTTTAATTTGCCATGAAAGTTTATGACAATTAACTTTTCTTAAGCTAAATCTTACAACAGGCTACAATTTTTTTAATTTTCAATTAAAGAGAGGATAATAACAAATTAAAGAGGGGGTAAATTTGACTACAAAGAAACATTTTTTATCCCTGATATATACAGCCGAATAATGCGGTTAAGAATAACTTACCGCAAGGGAGGTTTTTATGAACGAAAAAGTAAAATCGGGTTCGCGGAACGTTGCAATTGTCGGGCCTTATTTAAGTGGAAAAACCACTTTACTAGAAAGCTTGTTATTTGTCACAGGGGCAATTTCCCGCAAAGGGAGTGTCAAGGATAGCAATACAGTAGGAGATAGTGCTGCCGAGTCGCGCGATCGCCAGATGAGTGTAGAAGTAAGCGCCGCTAGCACTGAGTATAACGGCATTCGGTTCACTTTTCTTGACTGTCCGGGAAGTATAGAATTTGCCCAAGAAACTTATAATGCCTTAATGGGAGTCGATGCAGCAATTGTCGTTTGCGAACCCATAGGCCAGCGAGTCCTCACCCTTGCCCCTCTATTTAAATTCCTGGACGATTGGGAAATTCCTCACCTCGTCTTTGTCAACAAAATGGATCGGGCAAATATTCACGTCCTGGAAACACTACACGCCCTGAAAGCAGTATCTAGCCGTCCTCTGGTAGCGCATCAATATCCCATCATGAACGGGGAACAACTTACCGGCTTTATCGATATGGTGAGCGAACAGGCATATAAATATCATCCAGGCGCACCTGCTGACCCCATTCCCTTCCCTGAAAGCTTAAAAGAAGAAGAACATACAGCACGGGCAGAAATGCTCGAAGCCATAGCAAATTTTGATGACCACTTACTAGAAGAACTTTTAGAAGACATTGAACCACCCCAAGAGGAAATCCTCAAAGATTTAAAAATGGAATTAGGGGCAGATTTGGTAGTGCCCGTTTTGTTTGGTATAGCAGAACAAGATTATGGTGTTAGACCTTTATTAGAAGCTTTGTTACGGGAAGCCCCTGAACCAGAAACCACAGCAGAACGTCGTTTAAAAAACATAAAAGGTGATACACCTCTAGCGCAGGTATTAAAAACTTACTACACTCCCCAGGGTGGCAAACTCTCTCTCGTGCGTGTTTGGCGAGGTAAATTAACTGATGGTATTGTCCTTAATGGCATTCGTACTGGTGGAATTTACCGCCTCATGGGACAACAACAGCACTTTGTTAACGAAGCTGATGCTGGTGAAATTGTCGCATTGAACCGTTTAGAAGGAATCAAGACAGGCGATACAATATCCACAGAACAGGATTCGGCAATAAAATTACCCAAAGCTGCACAGTTGGAACCAGTTTATGCTCTGGCCATTACACCAGAAAAGCGCAACGATGAAGTTAAACTCAGCAGTGCCATCAACAAGTTGTTAGAAGAAGACTGTTCACTTGCTTGGGAACAACATGGCGATACTCACGAAGTAATCTTGTGGGGTCAAGGCGAGATTCATTTGCAAGTCACCCTAGACAGACTGCGCCGCAAATATAATCTACCGATGACAACCCACTTACCGCAAGTGCCTTACAAAGAAACCATCCGCAAAACAGTGGCTTCAGTTCATGGGCGCTACAAACATCAAAGCGGTGGTCACGGACAGTTTGGTGATGTTTTTCTCGAAATTAAGCCTTTACCACGCGGTACAGGTTTCAATTTCAATGAAACCATTGTTGGCGGTGTGGTTCCTAAACAGTACATTTCTGGTGTGGAAATGGGCGTGCGGGAATTTCTCACACATGGGCCTTTGGGCTTCCCAATAGTGGATTTGGCGGTAACTCTGACTAATGGTTCATACCACAATGTTGATAGTTCCGAACAAGCCTTTAAGCAAGCTGCGCGATTGGCAATGCAAACGGGGATAGCCCAAGCGGAACCTACCTTGTTAGAACCAATTTTGCGGGTGGAAGTGACAACACCTAGCGAATTTACCTCCAAAGTGTTGCAGTTATTGAGTGGTAGGCGGGGGCAAATTTTAGGCTATGAAGGTAAAAACGATTGGCAAGGCTGGGATAATATCTCTGCATATTTGCCGCAAGCAGAGATGCAAAACTTTATTGTAGAATTGCGATCGCTCACTCTTGGCGTTGGTTCCTTCCATTGGGAATATGACCATTTGCAGGAAGTACCGGAAAAACTCGCCGAGCGTGTCATTCAAAATAATGGAAATGGTGGTAACGGCAACGGTAAGTAATTTTAGATTAATTTAGAGTAGCGATCGCGCTTGAAGGCTTAGATTCCCCACTTATTAGAGAAGTCGGGAATCTTTAATATTAGTATCAAGTAAAATCCTACCGTTCATAGAGGTCTTCACGCTGCCAGTCCCGACCTCCAACTTGAACAGATTGAGTTTTGATTTGGTCAATAAATTCTCTTTCGGCTCCCCACATTGCAAGATTGGTTTGGGGTGCAGTTATTTCACCAAGATGAAGGTCAATAGCTTGGCGAATAATCTCTGCTTCACTTACACCCACCTGTTGGGCGATCGCTTTTAGCAGATGCTCTTGACGTGGTTCAATATAAATCTGCTTACGAATTTTGCTTGACACAATTTGAATTAAATAATCCATACATCACACTATACATTAGTTAGTTGTGGAGTGCGATCGCTATTTTCTTGTCGAGCAACCAATTAGCGTAGGCGTAGCCCGTCGTAGACATCGCACTTACCGGGACAATAACAGCAATGCACAATCATATTTTAGAAAACTAATGTTTCCAGCTTTGCCTGTACTTCTTCTAATAAATCTTGTGCAATGAAACATTTGGCTCAACAACCTTTAAACGTGCAGATATGGCTTTCGGTGTAGAACCTGATGACTCTTTCTACATTCAAAATCATGCTCAAATAATTGGTAAAGAGCGAATAGACTTGACGGTTGATCCGCCACCTGACTTAGCAATTAAAGTTGATGTTACTTCCAAAACTCAACTTGATGCTTATGAAGCATTGGGAGTTCCTGAACTGTGGCGATATGAAAATGGGAAGCTACAGATTAATATTCTTCGGGATGGCAAATACATTGAGTCTGAAATTAGCTCTACTTTTCCCAACTTGCCCATTGTTGAAGTAATTCGCCGGTTTGTCGAACAGAGTTCAACTTTAGGTAGAAGTCCAACACTCAGGGTATTTAGGCAGTGGGTGAGAGAGGAGATTCAAAATAATTCGTAATTGTAACAAAAATATTTACTTGACACTCATAGATACCCAGAGCGATCGCATCTAAATTACTCTTGATCACAACCAACGTTAAAAACCAAACGAAAAAATCAGCATTTCTCGTTTGGTTTTTTAGACAATAATCAGGCGTACAGGAGCGATCGCAAAACTTATCGGTCTACTGACCTTAACTTGTCACGAATCGCTCCTGGCTGTGAAAATAGCTAACGACACTGGCGATATTTGATGTGATAAACCAAACCACGGTGGGCGAGGTCAAAAGAGTCAACAGTCGCCATTCCTTGACCGCTAGCGGTCATCGCAGCATTCACCCGCATATTTACACTGTCGCCACAGCGTGACCAGACATCACCCACAGTCATTAATTGATCTCGAACGTTGTAGTCACTTTCGCCGTTAAATGTCCGAGAAAAAACAGGGCCACGCTGACCAGCAAAAAAGTATTCTGCTCTAAGTCTGCCAATTGTGGCGGGAGCAACATAGCCCCGATAATCAGCATCGTAGAGGGAAATTTGAAAGCCTTGGGGTACTTGAATCGGAATGCTCATGTTACAGCTTTTGCGTCTTTCTGCTGCCTTATTTCCCAGAGCCACAAACTGATCAAATAGAATACTTAGCTCTTGACCATCCGGGCTGACGCTCACACTAGCAGATCCTTCAGGGCAACCGCTACCACCATATTCTGCACCTAAAATTTCAACTTTGTCGTTAGCAAAAGCAGGGCTGACAGAAGCCGCTATCAGTGTAGTCGCAGCCAGAAAAGCTTTTACAAATTTGATTGATGTTTTCTTGAAGTTTTGATTATTCATAACTTACCTGTTTTGAATATTTTGGATAGTGTTAGATTCAAATTTGTTGTGGACGATTCCAGAAAAATAATCGTTAAAAAATTTTTCTGCAAATTATCAAATTCGATTAAAGAAGGTGAGGCATAGCCCATCACAATCATCATCGACATCTCAAGATTATCGAAAACTCGGTTGATGTAACCTATTGAAGTTAAGCTAACTACAATTAAACTGAGTTCCTTAGAAAATTATCTAAGCCAAATTCAGTATCATAAGTCAAAATGAGTACATGACTTATGTACGACTGTTGGATAAATAAACAACGTTTTGCCCTCACTAAATTCAATATTTAGCAGTCTAAATTAGTGATGGTTTTCCACTAATTAATTCTGATTTTTGACTTCTGACTTCTTAATCAAGTCTTTGATATTCAATCGATACTTGCTTAACGACTAAAAATTTTATCTTGTGTTCCCGCCAGGTGAAGCATCTGAATATTAAAGATTGACGATCAGGTGTAAGCCCCCAACAGTCGATCACACAACAGTTTCAGGAAATTAGGCAAGAAACTGAATAAGAATGATAATCATTGAATGACTGTCGGATTAGGAAAGATAATGCTCTGAATAATTTTGCAGTTATTAGGCAGATTGCAGTCAACCTTCAAGGGTTAGAGAAGCGTGTTAAACTTGGGATAAAAAATAAATAGTTCCTCGCAGCAATGGATAACAACTATTTAGTAAGAGTTTAAGCTGATAACACAGATAAACAATAATTCGATCAATTAGTGTACCTCATAACTTCGAGAAGTGTTGTAATCGTGTAGTAATATTTCAGTTAAAGCTCAGTAATTATAAAATTTAGATTAAATCAAATTAAGCAAAATACGCTGTAAATGAGTGGCGTAGGCATCGCCAAAGGCTCATATAAAAGCTAGTAACTGTATATCTATTTAGAACTAGCAAAAATATTAGAGAAGCTTAAGAAGGTCAGACTTGTTTGTATAAGTTGACCAATTATCAGCAAAAAAGTACCAGTAAATACTAATTAATTCTAAAGGTAAATGTAGCGTCAATGCCTGAAAGCTGCTACTGTAGATTGTCGATCCTACAGTTGAGCATCAAGAAAGTGGCTGCTGAATCAATGACAATTGCGATCGCACTTAATAACGACTTCATTAACAATCTGGATCTGTCCCCTGCATCAACGGTGATTGAACAACTACTGCAAGATGGGGTTCTATCCCATGAACAGCAGCTACGTTTTGATATCAATTACGATCTCCAGCCTAATGATCCACGGGAAATTTCAGAAATTCCAGAGGTACGGCTGTGGTTTGTCCGCCTGGATGCCAAATACCCTTGGTTAGCATTTTTACTAGATTGGAAAGCTGGAGAGTTCGCGCGTTATGCCGCCATGCTTGTACCGCACCAGTTTAGTTCTCAAGAAGGCATTCAGTACAATCCTGAAGCCTTAGAAATATTTTTGATGCACAAAATCTTTATTTTAGGCGATTGGCTTAAACAGCAGGGCATCCCCAGTCTATCGCGGCTGAAGTCTATGGCTCAAATGTTGGGTTATGAATTAGATGATGCTTTTTTTGAGATATTTTAATCCTGAATAACCGCAAAATCTAGCTGTCACATCCAGGTTTTGCGGTCATTAAACAAACCCATAACTAACTACATTGGATATCCAATAGACTGATTGCAGAAGTCGAGACAAACTGCTGGTTTAGCCACCCCAAATTTTCTCCAAAACAGTGTTTGGTGAAATATCCGCCATTTTGCCAGTAGGGGATTTAATGGCAAGGAATTTATCGTTTTTCGGCAACAACTTAGCTGGCTCAGTTTGTCCAAGTAAGGTGATAGTGTAAGTTTGGACTGCAACACTCAGTTGTAGTGCAGCACTATCAGTAGACAACATCAAATTTGCCCCGGCAATTATAGCAGTTAACTTGCCAATATCATCCGGCGCAGTCACCTTGATATCTGGAGAAGACTCCAGAAGCGATCGCACAAATTGCTCATCGCCAGTCCCTTTAATGACTACTACAGGCAGATCCGGCTGCTTATATTGGAAGTCTTGAATAATTTGTTGCCACTTTTCCACAGGGTAGATTTTATCCAGTTCTTTAGCTTGGGATAACTGGCCAGAACCGCCATGAATCAAGATATAGCCTGTTTCATGTACCCCTAAGCGTTTCTGTTCCTTTTGTGCCCACTCAATATCTGGTTTTGGTACATTTACCGCTAACTCTGGGACAGGGGTTTTTATGTTTAACGGTTGCAGCAAATCGTGATATACTGCCGCCGCATACTGGGATGGTTTGAGTGGCACAGCATGGGTTAGAAAAACCGATCCTTTGCCTTGGTAGCTAATGCGGATGGGAATTCCCGTCAACCAGAGTAGAAGACCCACAAACCAACTTTGCTTAACAGCAATGGCAACATCGTATTCGCGATCGCGAATTGTGCCTACCAGGTTGCCCCAATCTGCCAGACTGTTACGGTCTTGAAAATCAAAGGTCAGTACCTCGTGAACTGACTTACTCAGCCGGTAGGCAGCCTTTGACCGGGGTTCAACAACGACATCTATCTGAGCGTTAGGGTAATAGCGCTTTAAGTCATCTAGAGTCGGAAAGAAGAGAATTTGATCGCCAATTCCGCCAGGTACAAGGGCTATTACTCGCATAATATTTATTGACGCTTACTCGCTCCCCATTTTAGGGGAAAATATATAGCTTAAAGATAGAGGAATTCTGTGTATTTACTAATTCCAGCTGCGGGAATCGGAAAAAGAATGGGGAGTAACCGCAATAAACTCCTGCTAAAAGTGCGATCGCAACCAATTATTGCTTGGACTTTGTTAGCCGCAGAAGCCGCCAGTACAATTAGTTGGATCGGGATTATTTCCCAACCTACCGACTGGTCTGATTTTAAGGCAATTCTCGCCGATCTGAATCTGACTAAACCAGTGGAATTAATTCAAGGCGGCTCCACCCGCCAAGAATCTGTTTACAATGGCTTACAGGGGCTACCACAAGCCGCAGAACAAGTGTTGATTCACGATGGCGCTAGATGCCTGATCACACCAGATTTATTTAACTCTTGTGCCGAGGCCATTCGCCACTGTCCCGGTTTAATTGCTGGTGTACCCGTCAAAGACACCATCAAAGTTGTCAATCAACAAGGCATAATTCAAGAAACACCCGACAGACGACAACTATGGGCGGCACAAACTCCCCAAGCATTTGATGTCAAGTTGTTGAAACAGTGCCATGCTGAAGGTGTCCGTCAAGGTTGGGAAGTAACTGACGATGCCGCTTTATTTGAAAGGTGTGACATTGAGGTGCGAATTGTCGAAGGAGAGGAGACAAATTTAAAAGTGACGACTCCCCAAGATTTAGCGATCGCCGAATTTATCCTCACGAGTAGAGGTTTTTGAGGGAGATGAGGGAGATGAGGGGAATAACCAATGCCCAATGCCCAATCTTTAATTTGATACTTTCAAAAAATATTTTGACAATCTACGATATAATGCAGCACACTTGTTGATTGTTAGTTGTCATCAGCTAATGACCAATGACCAATGACCAATGACCAATGACCAATGACTAATGACTAAATGATTACAGCCACAGCGACGAAGATAGAAGCGATTCTCTATTTAAAGGGTAAACCCTTGTCGCTCGGCGAAATTGCCGAGTATGCCGCGTGCGATCGCGCCACTGTCAAAGAAGGCATGATTGAACTCATGGACAACTATGCCCACCGAGATAGCGCCCTAGAGGTCATAGAAACTCCAGATGGTTACAGTTTGCAACTCCGGTCTGATTTTCATGAATTAGTGCAAACTATGATACCTGTAGAATTGGGTGTAGGTGCATTAAGGACTTTAGCAGCGATCGCCCTCAATAGTCCCATACTCCAGAGCGACTTGATTAACCTGCGCGGTTCAGGAGTATATCAGCACGTTCCCGAACTAGTCGAACTTGGTTTCATCCGAAAACGCCGAGACACCGATTCTCGCTCCTACTCACTCCAAGTAACCCCGAAATTTCATCAGTATTTCCAAATCGAACAACTCCCGCAGACACTTTCCACCACCCAGAAGGAAGAACAATTAGAACTAGAACTAGAACTAGAACTAGAACTAGAGGGAGTGGGGAGTGGGGAGTAGGGAGTTAGGAGTTAGGAGTTAGGAGTTAGGAGTAGGGAGTTAGGAGTTAGGAGTTAGGAGTTAGGAGTTAGGAGTTAGGAGTTAGGAGTTAGGAGTTAGGAGTTAGGAGTAGAGACGCGATTAATCGCGTCTGTTGGGAATTAGAAGTTAGGAGTCAAGTGATTAATGCCCAATGCCTAATACCCGTTGATGAATACGCTACCCTTGTACTATGGTTTAGAGTAGAGTTAGCAATTAAGCTAAATAAAACTGCCAATGGTGTTTAATCCTGACTTTTTGAATGACAACTCTGAGGAACACCCTAATCAACTTCTTTCCGACCACTCTGAGGAATACCCTAATCAGTTACTCAAATATCTACAGCATCAGTCTCCTGATGTTTTAGCTAGGATTGCTCAGTCCGCCAGCCCCGAAATTAAACAAATCATCTCGCAAAATGTCCAAGGGCTAGTGGGAATGCTCCCCGCAGAAAATTTTAACGTGCAAATTACAACAGATCGGGAGAACTTAGCTGGGCTTCTAGCGTCGGCCATGATGACGGGATATTTTCTGCGCCAGATGGAACAAAGAATGCAGTTAGAGCATTTGTCAAATGGTCAATAATCAATAGTCAGTAGTTAAACATTCTGGGACTATTGATTATTGACTACTTCCTTTCAGGATAAACACCTGATTGTACTTTGAAGGTTTGAATTTTACCGCTGCGGTTGACTTCAATCACTAAAATGTCCCCAACTTTGCTGGACTCTACCAGCTTCTGAACTTGGGCTGAGATTTTGACTGGTTTACCGTTAACTTTTTGAATCACATCTCCAGGAAGCAATCCTCCACGCTTGGCTGGGGAATCGTCTGTAACTCCTTTAATCACAATCCCAACTTCCTGCTGAATATTAAGCTGATTCTCTTGATTAATCTGCTGTTTTCTGACGGGAGAAAGGTCTGCCATTTCAATACCCAAGAAGGGATGTTCCACACGCCCTTTGGTAAAAAGTTCATTGGCGATGCGGGCGGCGGTTTCAATGGGGATAGCGAAACCGAGTCCTTGAGCATCAGCGCGGATGGCAGTGTTAACACCAATCACTTCGCCTTGGGCGTTTAATAAGGGGCCACCAGAATTACCAGGATTAATTGCGGCATCAGTTTGGATAAAGCTGACTCGCTTATCAGGGACACCAACCTGAGTGCTGGTGCGATCGGTAGCGCTGATGATGCCAATAGTGACAGTATTATCTAAACCTAGAGGATTGCCAATAGCGATCGCCCATTGTCCTGGTATCAAGTTTTGCGAATTGCCCAGTTTCACAATGGGTAAACGATTCGCTTTTATTTTCACTACTGCCACATCTGTCACAGAATCAATTCCCACCACCTTACCTTCAAAAGTCCGACCATCTTTGAGGGTGACTTGTACTGTATCTGTGTCAGCTACCACATGAGCATTAGTGAGTAATTCTCCATCTTCGCTCAAAATAAATCCCGATCCTGTACCGCGCTCAATACGTTCTTGAGGAATCGGTTGCTCATCCTCTCCAAAGAATCGCCGTAAGAGGGGATTTTTCAAAGCATCAGAGATGGGATTGGCTACTTTACGGGTGGCATTAATTCGCACCACAGCCGGCCCAACTTTCTGCACTGCCGTTGCAATAAAATTCACATTATCGCCCCCACTAGCCCCAATCGCTCCGTTAGGAGAATTAGGTATTACAGATTCTGGAGGCGAAGCCATTGTTACATTTTTTAACTGTTGGAACGAGAGATTTCGTGGCAACAGATAGCGACTGCCAAACAAACCTGCACCACCGCCGATCACCAATAAAAACACATAAATCGTCAGTTGCTTTAAGGATAACTTCATAATCTTTTTGCTCAAGGACAGCAATGCAGTTGCTAATTTCTAAGTGTAGTCAAGCAAACGGCAAGTGGACAGATCAATTTACTAGAAAATGGGGAATGGGGCATTAGTTGTTCTCCTTGTCTCCCTCATTTCCCCACTCTCTAGTCTTCCCATCTAAAATCTAAAGTTAATGCGCTCTTGACGTGTATACATGACTTTACCCTCTCGTCAACTGTTTCTCTGTAGCTTAGTTAGCGCCTTAGTCCTAGTAAGCATACTGCCCAACTCCAACAACGCTAACGCTGCTGTCGGTGGTTGCCCAACTTCAGCTCTATCTCGCTTCCAACGCCATAAAGTAGTTCGTGGCGAAACTTTGGAGAGCATAGCGCAGCGCTACAATCTCATTCCTACAACTATTATCGGCATGAATCCAGCTTTGCAGAACGGTACAGTTGCCACTGTCGGGAGTGTACTTCAAATTCCTCCCTACAATGGGATTGTAGTCGAAGTGCCTCGCGGTCAAACTTGGCGACAAGTGGCGGCAAAATACAAAGTTCGTGCTGATAGCCTTTTTGAAGTAAATGGCTGCCAACAAGACCCCAGAGTTGTGTTTGTTCCAGGGGTAAATTGGTCGCCCAATGGTGTTTTTAGTAAGTCGCCTACACCTACTGATGCAGGTACTCAAAAGCGTGCATCTTTATCTGGATATCCCTTGGCACAAGTGGTAACTGTGGCATTACTTTACGGCTGGCAAATTAATCCTGCTACAGGTGAAGTTTTCTTTCATAGCGGCGTTGATTTATTAGCAGCAGTGGGTACAGATGTGCTAGCGATCGCGCCTGGAACTGTAGCCCTTGCCAACGACCAAGGTACTTATGGCAAGTTAGTCATTATTAACCACAGTGGCGGATTGCAAAGCCGTTACGCCCAACTTGAGAGCATTAAAGTTACTGTCGGTCAGCAAGTGAAAAAAGGAGATTTACTGGGAACGGTAGGCATCACTGGAAAACCAACTTCCAGTCAACCCCATCTGCATTTTGAAGTGCGTTCTACCTCATCTTTGGGTTGGGTAGCGCAAGATCCAAAGGGTTATTTGAAAAAATGAGGCTTGTTTTGAAACGCAGAGGGACGCGGAGGGAAACGCAAAGGAACGCGGAGGAAATCTCTATGTTCCTTTTCGATGCTTTGCGTTAAAAAAATGCTATGGGTTCGCTAGATTTTACGATGTGCATTCCTGCTTCTGCAAACCTTGTAAATGCCGCATCTGCCTGTTCTGTGTAGTCCACAACACCGGGAACAACAACGGGGGAAGTGCAATCTTCTAATAGATAGATTTTTTGAGCAAGGGCAGCATCTACCTGTTTAATTTCTGTTAATAAATCGTCAATTGTCCAGGCAACGCAGTGACTTTTAGCTTGACCACCGATAATAACAGCATCAAATTCTAAAAGTTGTTTAATCAAATCGGTATTCTTGTGAGCAAGGGGACGTTGCTCAAAATCTTCCAATACTTCTGGACGTAATATAGAATAATTTTCTGTTAGTGGATTCTCGCCTTTTATTTCAAATTGCGTCTGACTTTGACGAGCAATACAGTGGAAAAATATCGCTTCTTCTACCGATGAAACCAAAGCGTGACCAATACCACCCAACATGGAATGATAAGGCCAAATTGTGAGGGGATATTTACCATCTTGACTAAGTTGCTTAACATAATGGTAAGCGTGTTTTTCTAATAATTCATAATCGCCATTAGTAACACTATTAGCAACTGCTGGGTTAACTTTCCAAATACCTTGTTCGATATCTCCAGGAGTGATGCTAGTCGCTGCCGGGGTGGGATGTTCTCCCGCAGCATTCACCCAAAAGATGGGATGGAAAATTTGCGTCGCTTTATGAGTGTCCAGGGTGGGTACAATTTTTGTAATTACTCCCAAGTTGCGATAGATAAAATCACACAACCTGACGTTATCATCCACCGCAGCAATACCAGATTTTCCACCTACAAATAATTCAAATCCAGGAATGCAGAAGGTATTTTGGACATCAATTAATAGTAGACAAATTCGAGTTTTATCTAAAGATATAGGTCTGATATCGTGTTGTTTTGCCCAAGCTTCAGCTTCGGCGGCACGTTCTTGGTAAGGTACCCGCCAGACTTCTGCTACCTTATTGGGGTTAAAGTGTGGGGGAATGGATAATTGGGTTGTTTTTTGGGTATTCATCTAAAATCTGTACTTATTTTCTAATTATTAGGCTTGCCTTAGTTAAAAATAATGGTGAATTTGTTGTAATACTTGCTCAATTTGAGAACGTAACTCAGGATTTTTCTTGACTAGACGCTTAAAAGCACGAACAAAAGTCGGACTCCAAACCAAATTTTTCACTCGTCTAACTCCGCCATCAAGTCTGCAACTGAACCACGCCGGACATTACCCTGAGCGTAATCACTCTCTGCTTGCGCGACTTCTTTTAATAAGTCATCCCGTCGCTGTTGTTTGAGGCGCTTTTGGATAATATCTACAAGAATAGCCTGAGCTTCTGGATCTAATGCTTCTACTGCTTCTATGGCTTTCTGGAATGTAGATGTTTTTTCTAGCATAGGAATTAAAGCATTTGGTGATAAGTCTAATTTAGCTGGTGTTAGGTGCGATCGCTCCTCATCCTCTTTCCTTAATAGTATGTTTGTATTATGAAAGTATGTTTTCTCCCATAAATACGGAGATATAGTCAAAGCGGATGATCTCTGTAAATCTAGGAGCAACGCAACTTAGTGGGTTAAAGCGATCGCACTCAAGCTACTCACTTAAAAGGATTTTTAAGCAGCATATCTTTACAAAAGAGCAAAACTCCTCAATTGCCTTTTGTTTCTTTCCGTCCCTCATTCTCCATTTTTTTCTATATTAATTGCCAAAAAAAGCCCCAACTGTGGCAATCTGAGAGACAGGGATTTATTAAATCTGATATTTTAGCTACAGCAAATTTACCTAATCAGGTTATGCAAACTCTGCCCATACTAGAAACTTCAAATACTACATCCAGTCAAGTCACCTTTGATACAACTATCAAGCGGCGTAAAACCCGTCCTGTAAAGGTGGGAAATGTCACCATTGGCGGCAGCTACCCCGTTGTAGTGCAGTCAATGATTAACGAAGACACCCTTGATATTGATGGTTCCGTGGCTGGTATTCGTCGTCTGCACGAAATTGGCTGCGAAATTGTCCGCGTCACAGTGCCGAGTATGGCTCATGCTAAAGCTTTAGCAGAAATTAAACAAAAATTAATAAAAACTTACCAAGACGTGCCAATTGTGGCCGATGTCCATCACAATGGGCTGAAAATCGCTGTGGAAGTCGCCAAGCACATAGAAAAAGTGCGGATTAATCCGGGCTTATATGTGTTTGAAAAGCCAAACGTCAATCGAACTGAGTACACTAAAGCCGAATTTGACGAAATTGGTGAAAAAATCAGCGAAACTCTAGAACCTCTAGTAGTTTCCTTGCGAGATCAAGGTAAATCGATGCGAATTGGCGTAAATCACGGTTCTCTCGCTGAAAGGATGCTATTTACCTACGGTGACACCCCCGAAGGAATGGTGGAATCTGCTATAGAATTCATTCGCATTTGTGAATCTTTAGACTTCCACAATCTGGTTATTTCCATGAAAGCCTCACGAGTACCGGTGATGCTAGCCGCCTATCGTCTCATGGCCAAGCGCATGGATGATCTGGGTATGGATTACCCCCTACATTTGGGCGTTACGGAAGCCGGTGATGGCGAATATGGGCGAATTAAATCCACGGCTGGTATTGCTACGTTACTCGCTGATGGCATTGGCGACACAATTCGCGTTTCACTTACAGAAGCACCAGAAAAAGAAATCCCCGTCTGCTACAGCATTCTCCAAGCTTTGGGATTGCGGAAAACGATGGTGGAATACGTCGCCTGTCCTTCTTGTGGACGCACTTTGTTTAATCTTGAGGAAGTGCTACACAAAGTTCGGGAAGCGACTAAACACCTAACTGGGCTTGACATAGCAGTTATGGGTTGTATTGTCAACGGTCCAGGAGAAATGGCGGATGCTGACTACGGTTATGTTGGCAAAACACCAGGTTACATTTCTTTATATCGTGGTCGAGAAGAAATTAAAAAAGTCCCAGAAGATCAAGGTGTAGAGGAATTAATTAACCTCATTAAAGCAGATGAACGCTGGGTAGAGCCTTGAAAGGGCTAGGGGAGTAGGGAGTAGGGGAAGCAGGGGAAGATGAGAAAGACAAGGAGAAAATAACCACTCCCCACTCCCCACTCCCCACTCCCCACTCCGCCACATTGTCAAGTATTTTATTGAAATTAAGAATAGATGCTCGGTCTGTACAGTCTTAGCCTGTGTTAGATTGAGCATACTGACCATATATTTTCCCTCTGACGCAGCTGTCATTATGGTGATTACAAAAAATAGGCTTGTTTTGGTTGCTACGGTAGTGACACTCTCCACGATCGCTGTTACTAGCCTTGGCATTCACTCGCGAGGCCAGGCTTTATTCAAAGCAAGTCCCAAAGAATTGGTAGATGAAGTTTGGCAAATTGTTCAGCGCCAATATGTAGACGGTACTTTTAATCAGGTAGATTGGCAGGCTGTTCGTAAGGAGTACCTGAACAAATCCTACAGTAATCCCCAGGAAGCGTATAAGTCCATTCGGGAAATGCTGAAAAAGCTAGAAGATCCATACACCCGGTTTATGGACCCAGAGGAATTCAAGAATATGCAAGTGGACACCTCTGGAGAATTGACAGGGATTGGGATCACAATCAGTCAGGATGAAAAAACGAAGCAGTTAGTTGTAATTGCACCAATCGAAGATACACCAGCCTTTAAAGCTGGTATTTTGGCTAAAGATGTCATCCTCAAAATCGACGGCAAAAATACCAAGGGGATGGATACCAATCAGGCAGTATCCCTGATTCGAGGTGAAGCAGGAACGCAAGTGAGCCTGATAATTCAGCGCAACGGTCAGACTAAGCAGTTTGACATCAAACGGGCGCGGATTGAAATCCATCCAGTTAAGTATTCCCAAAAGAAAACTCCAGCAGGTAATCTTGGCTACATTCGGCTGAATCAATTCAGCGCCAATGCTGGTAAAGAAATGCAAACTGCCATCAAAGATTTAGAAACCAAGCAGGTATCTGGATATATTCTTGATCTGCGTGGTAATCCAGGCGGACTGCTCTTCTCCAGTATAGAAATCGCCCGGATGTGGTTAAATAAAGGCACTATTGTTTCCACCATTGACCGCCAGGGTGAGCGAGAGCGAGAAGTGGCAAACGGACGCGCTCTAACAACTAAACCGTTGGTGATACTAGTAGATAAAGGTTCAGCCAGTGCCAGCGAAATCCTTTCAGGAGCGTTGCAGGACAACAAACGCGCAACTTTGGTAGGTAGTCAAACCTTTGGTAAGGGGCTGGTGCAATCGGTGCGTCCTCTAGAAGATGGCTCAGGATTAGCGGTGACAATTGCTAAATACCATACGCCCAATGATACAGATATTAATAAGCATGGTATTGCTCCAGATGTGAAAGTGGAGTTGACTGATGCCCAGCGACAGAACTTGTGGCTCAAGGAACGTGACAAACTCGCTACTTTAGCAGATCCTCAATTTGCTAAAGCTGTGGAAGTGATAGGTAAACAAATTGCTGCTAAACGCACAGCCACAGTAGAAAAATAAAGAGTTTGAAATAAAGTTAGCAGCAGAGACGCGATTAATCGCGTCTGTACAAGAGTTAGGAATAAAAACCATCATTGTCAACTCCTAACTCTTAATTTAAACTGGTTGGCACTTCCCAGTCCTAATAAGTCCGACACGACGAGCGATCGCTTCTCCTTGTGAATTAAAAGGCCCCCACTGTTCTATAATCTCGGAATTATCGTCTCCAACTTGGTCGCTGGGAACAATTTCACAATTTCCAGCCGAACTCTTGACAATATACCAATTTTGTGTTTCGTTCATACTTAAAATAAAAGTTTGTTTTTTACAATAAAAATTTTACGGCATACAGAAAATATTTTCGCGCTGACAAAGCAGATTGCTAGGATCAGCATTAAGAATCTTGTCTTGCCAAGCTTATGCTTTCACCGTTTCCAGGGATGAACCCCTACCTAGAAAACCCTGAACTGTGGCCGGAAGTTCAGAGTTGGCTGGTTATTGCGATCGCAGATGCAATTGCTCCTCAACTACGACCGAAATATCGAGTGGCGGTTGAGAAACGAGTATATCAAATGATAGATGAAAATTCTATTTTAGTTGGGATTCCTGATGTGGTTGTGGGACGTTCTTTAACAAAGACAGAAAAACAACCGTCTAATATTGCACTAGCTGCATCACCTACAAAACCGATAACTGTCAATGTTCCCATTCTAGAGGAAGTACGGGAAGGATACTTAGAAGTGCGGGAAGTCGGAACAGGAGAAGTTGTAACAGCAATTGAGGTTCTTTCACCGAAAAATAAGCGTTCTGGAGAAGGAAGAAAAGCATACGAAAGCAAGCGTCAGCAAGTATTAAGTAGCTTGACTCATTTGGTAGAACTAGACTTGCTGCGAAGTGGCGAACCTATGCCCATTTTGGGTAATCAAATCAAGTTAGATTATCGTATTTTGGTAAGTCGCAGCGAATATTGTCCCAAAGCAGAGTTATATCCCTTTGGACTGCAAGAGCAGATTCCAGCTTTTTTGTTACCCTTACGTGGGGGGGATACAGAACTATTAGTAGACTTACAAGCATTGCTGCACGGCATATATAATCGCGCCGGATTTGATTTGGCTATAAACTACACTCAGGAACCAGTTCCATCTCTTACGGAAACTGATATTACTTGGGCGAATGTATTATTGCAACAGCAAGGGTTGCGTTAAATACAGATACAGATAATTAACAGTTCAATATACAAATTTTAGGGCTTCGAGCCTCCTGCTTCTGGTTGAATTATAATAGGCACTACACCTTTTTCAGAACCGATAATTACAATTTTAGAATTATTAGATTCAGCTAGCTTTTCTGTGGCTTCAATCGCTCGTAATTGCAGCACTTGATTGGTAAGTCCACCAGAGATAATTTTTTGGGAATCAGCTACACCTCGCGCTTCAATACGCTTTCGTTCTGCCTCTTGACGCTCTTTTTCTAAAACAAATTTCATCTGCTGATTTTCTTGCTCTATCTTGAGTTTGTTTTGAATTGCAGCTTGTAGTGTATCAGGCATTTTGACATTTCGCAAAAGGGCTTCCTCAACAATGAAACCTAAAGCGGGTATCTCTTGGGAGAGTTGCTGGTCAATTTTTTGGGCAATTTCTTGGCGTTTGGTAGAGTAAATAGCATTGGCTGGGTAGTTTGCCGTGATGGCGCGGACGGTAGAGCGGAATCTGGAAATTACCAGTTGCGTCTCATCAGTTCCAATTGTTTTATATACTGTAGCTGCCTTCTGCGGATCGAGCTTGTACTGAAGACTGACATCAAGATTTAGGCTCAAACCTTCTTGGGATGTCGCATCTACATTTTCCTTCAGATCCTTAAGGCGAGTGGAAAAATTCAGCACCTTGCTAAAGGGGTTAACCAAGTGGACACCTGAATTAAGAGTAGTTTCGGAAACCTCACCAAAAAAGTTGACGACACCGACATTACCAGGTGGGACAATCACCAAAAGCCTAGAAATAGAATTCAGTACTGCAATACTGCCAATCAATATCGTAATTGTGCGTATTGCTAAACGTGACCTTTCGCTAGATATCCTACCTGTATTGAGATAAACGAGAATTGCAATCAAGCTAGTTAAGAGAGAAACTATAAAGCCCATAAGTTTTTTCTGTGTGGTTAAGACGGATATACTTAATTACATAATTCCCGGATGCTTTTATGAAACTAGCCTAGTGGTCTGTCAAATTCATTTTGACGGTTAAGGAGACGCGATAAATCGCCGTCTCTACAGGGAATCTATCCGTCAATTATTTCTTGACAGACTACTAGAACTGGCATAAAATCCAAAGTTAATTTTCAATGTTATTAGAATCGCCATTCAACGGATACGCACAAATCCAACTTCATTCATCAGTTTTTGTCCCTGAGTTGTCAATAGCATATTGGCATATGCCTCGCCCGCTTGTTGTTCTAAACTGCCGCTACTATTCTGCTTAACTATGACAAACATCTGGCGGGTAATTGGATATTGACCTGTTTTAAAAGCATCGATGTTTAACTGGTTCCGCTGATTTGGACATTGCTCCGGTTTGATTAAAGGTTCTTTGTAAGGAGCTACAAAACTGTTTCTTTGTTTAGCGATTGGCAGTGCCTTAATCCTACATTGGGGGACGACTTCTGGAGCCGAAGCGTAGTAAATTCCACTGCGATCGCTTGCTAACTTTCTCAGCCCATCTGTTGTATCGTAGACGTATATTATGTTACTTCCGATTTTTTCTCCATTGAGAATGTTGTTAACTAAGAACTCAACAGTGCCGCCATCATCAAGGCGACGGGAGTAAGCAGTAATTTTAAGGTTAGGCCCACCAACTTGATTCCAGTTAGTTGTTTTACCAGTGTAAATATCTTTAATTTGTCCTATGGTTAGCCCTGGAATTTGCAAACTGGGGTGAACAGCGATCGCTAATCCTTCCAAAGCCACTGGAATTTGTTTCAGACTCAATCCCCGTTGTTGAGCTTGTTGATACTCTCTATCTGCGATCGGGCGGGAGGACTGAGAAAAGCTTAGTTGTCCTTCCAACAACATCCGAATTCCCGTACCGGAACCCGGTGTAGCATTAATTGCATCGGTATAGCGTAACTCAAACTGCGGATGGGCTTTTTTAATTTCAGGATCTACATATTGCCGAATTGATGCCCAAGATGTGCTTCCACCATAGAACCATGTTCCTTCGGGAGTAGTTACAGAACTCAAATCGGAGTTGACTTTTTTCCCAGCCAAATATACACCACCACTGACAACCACACTAATCAAACCAATTAATAACCACGGCTTGATGTTTTTCTTTGATTGAGGAGTTGAATCCTTTAGCTCGATTGAAGGCGGCTTTGGCGGGGAACTTTCGCGCAATCCTTGCCAAGTCAACGGTTCAACATTGGCTTCAATACAAATTGTTGGCAACCAAATTGCACCTGGGTAATCAGACTTAAAATGTTCTAGGCGTTTGCGTGCTTTTTTAACAGAACTAAATAGTGACTTATTATTATGAGTAAATTCTTGGAAAAAGTACCTTAAAAAATCTACTGCTATGGGGTCTGGCACTGGTTCCCGCATCACAATAACTTGAGGCAAATGTAGTTGTGCAAGTTGGTTAGCTAATCCCAAACCATCACAAGAATTAAAAATTGCTAACTGTAATCCTTTATCAATAGCTTCCTTCAAAGCTTCCTTAAATTCCTCAATACTCAAGCTCTCTTGGTCGTTAAGTTCAATCCAACCTATCTGCCCATCTTCTTGACTTCCACTGTGCCCCGTAAAAACGAAAATATCGTAGCCTTGATCATCCCAAAGCGCTTCACACAAATCCTTGCGGCTAGGTTTAATTAGACAGCGTACTTCTACCCCATCTGTTTCTAAATCTTGAATTACCTTTAAGTCATCTTTTGTATTAATGCCGTCACTTCTGCCAACAGTAACTAAAATTCTGGTTTTTGTACTTTTAGGAACTAGCTTATTTATCTTTTGATTGGAGCTTTTAGGCGCACTGAGAGCAACTTCAGCGTTGGGATAGTGTTCTTCAAATAAATTCCATTCTTGCCAAGGCAGGCGGCGCAAGTCGATATCTTTGGCATCAATTATGACGCGAATCTCTTCATTTAACTGATGCAATTGTTGGGCGATCGCAATTAATCTATCCCGGATTGGTCGCCACCTGCTATCGTAAGTATTCAGCCATTGATTTAGCTCGTCTTTCACTGCGAGAGTGTGTTCGGCGTGGGAATAAATTGTTACACTTTTAGGTGTAAGACGGAACGTAGCACAAGAACGCACAGCCTCGATTTGGCGATAGGCTGACTGCCATTCATTAAAAGATGATTCTAAATTTGGTGGTAACGGAGGCAAAAATCCTTCTGTTTCTTCATCCAAGTTCTTCGCCGTTAAAATTACCAGAAATCCATCTGGTGAACTGCGTCTGAGTTTCAACTTGACGATCGCCATTGCTGTCTCCTCTTGTTTGCATTAAACAACAAACTCTTCGATCAGACTTGTTTCACCTAACACTATCTTGACACTGAATTTTTCCTCATGTTGGCAGCTAAACTCTAGCTGCATCCAATCATCTGCGCTTCTTGCTTGTACTTCCATGCTAGTATTTCCTGTTTCATCAAAGACAATCAGTTGTAAATTTGCTGGTAGATGAATAGCATTATCACCTGGATAAACCCGTAGGCGAATGTCGAAAACTTCACTATTGGTTGCAGTTAACTGTACTAACAAAAGTACTTGCCTTCCCAAATCAATCACCTTCGCCCGACTGATAGAGTTAGTTGAGGAGCGAGTTATGGTGCTAATCCTTCTGAAATTGCTAGCAAGCACTAACTCTGGGGGTTGCCAATCTGACTCGAAGATTCCCGTAACCCATTGACGCAGATTAACTAATAGCGTTCGCCTATGTATAATTTCGATAAGACCATCAAGGGATTGTAGTTGTGCTATTTGAAGTATTTGTGGTGATTCAGTCATGGCGATCGCTGGGGCAAATCCCAACAATTCTATATAATCTAATTGCTGACTAAACTGAACTCCTACATAACCAATCCGGTCTGGTGTCATGCTTGGAGGCAAGACTATAGCAACCTCACCCGGTAACACTGGCCGACATTCAAGCTTACCAACACCCGGCAACACTAAGTCAGCAACATCAAAAATCGCCCTTAAACCGCGATGCCAACTATCGCCTTGATTCAAAGCCGTCTCAACGTTTAGCCATTTGAGGTAGCTGTGAACGGCGTAAACAGCCAAAGTGTTCAGATAAACTTGTTTTCCCTTTTGGGGGCTATCTTGCTGTGCGGCAAATTCCTCAGCCCAATGGTGGGCATTTTTGGGGAGAGGGACGCTTAAAATATCTGGTTGTGCTGGTTGTGTGGTAGTCATTGCTCATATCCGAAATTCGTTCCAATTTCTCTTAACAACGGAAGACAATTTTTCTTCCAGTGAGAGTAAAGAGTTTGATTGCTTATATTTAACTCTCTAGCAAGATCAGCGATTTTATGAGGTGGCTGTTCCAGAAGTAAGCGCATTGCCAATAACTGACAATGGCATTCTGGATTTTTTCGAGGATGACTAGCTGTTAATTTACCCTCTTCGTCTTGCTCAATATATTGCCTGATGCGATCGCCAAGGCACTGGCGCTCAACTTCCTGAATTTTGGCAATCTTGATATCCAGCAAATCTAAAGTAATACTTGGTGACTGACGGTCTGGCAAGATATTTAGCAGGGTTGTTTCGTCACCCTCATAATTACGGATGGGTCTGTCTAAACTAATGGTATATTTACTATCTGGAGTATATAAATCTTTAATGCGCCACTTGAGATAGCCATTAATCCAGATTACTAGGCTTTGTTGGAAAGAAGGCGAACGCGCTTCAAACTCACAAACTTTCCGGCTCGCCCATTCCCAAGTTTGATTCAAGGATTCTAAATAATCTTGGTGTCCAGACTGATAAATGCCAGGAAGTTGTTGAATCACCATGAGCAGTCTATTTAAAGCTTTCTGCCTCTCTGGACTAGGGTCTCGGTAGCAGCATACCTCGGTAATAAGTTTTTTCAGTTGTTCATCCACAAAGGTTTTGCTCCCAAGCTGCTATGGGGCTATTAATTATTTATCTGAAAGACAATAAAGCTTTTGCAGCTTGAGTTTAACTGATTTTTCATTCATTTATTACGTCTGGATGTTACAAATATTCAAAAACTTTTATTAAGCATCGCACTAAAGAACTGGTCAACAGATTTTAGTTCTCTGGTATGTGCGATCGCACTCTATCAAACCTAATCGCGTAAAGTTAAGCTAAAATCCTCAAGCCTCTTAGCTCAAGGATTTGCGTTTATTTTCGCTCTTTGATTTCATAAAAATAGAAATACTTGATGTGAATACAATTAGAGTGGGAACCATAAAGAAGCTGTATTTGATCAAAACCATTCTTAGTGAGATAGGTGTGCTGTATGAAAAAAGTTATGTATTGGGTAATGGGTGAAAAAGCCGGACGAACTATAGTTGGTACTTGGAATTGGCTATGGGGAATGCCGGTGGAATCTGGTGGTAAAGTGGCTGTTGCGATCGCTGAAGAATCGCTGCAATCAATGCAAGAATCAGTACAAAAACTGGCTGTTGCCGTTGCTATGCAAGAAGGTTCTTATAAAACAGCCAAGAACAAATATGAGACAAAAACCAAAGAATTACAAACCTTAGAGCAGCAAGCAAATATTGCCCAGAAAAATGGTAATGAAGACGCGGCACGCATGGCGATGACTAAGGCAATTCAGACAGAGCAGATTTTGCCCAAATTGGAGGAAATGGTCAAGCAAGCTGAAACATCTGTAAATGCTTCCAAAGATAAGCTGAACCGAGAGCGCATGAAGCTAGAAGCCTACAAAGCTGATATGCAAAATATGAAAGATATGTCAGAAGTGAACGAAGCACTAGCTATGATTGCCAAAGTCAATAATGAATTTGACATTGGTTCGGCTAAAAGTGACTTTGAAAAAGCTAAAAATGCAGTTGAGCGTCGGAACTTTAAGACAGGCGCTTTAGCTGAAATGTCTGAAAACCCAACAGAAAAACTCCAGGCTGACATGGAACGCATGACCATAGACGATGAAGTTTCTCGTCGCTTGCAGATGTTAGATGCGCCAACTATTAAGGAACTACCAGAGTAAACATTTATGAGTCAGAAAAGCGGCCCGCCTCCAATTGTTTTTATCTTGATATTTCTAGCTTTGCTGGGTGGTGGCTACTGGTTCTTTTTCAAGCGCCAGCCAGCATCCACAGTACCAGCTAATGTTACCTCTCCAGGCAGCACAACCTCTGCTAATAATTCGGCTTTCACTCTTCCAAATTCAGTACCAAGCGGTACCACTGTCAAAATAGACGGTTCTACCAGCATGGTGACAATTAACCAAAATCTTAAAAGAGCTTTTGAGAGGCAGTTTCCGGGTACAAGTGTTGTCACTAGTGCCAATGGTTCTCAAAATGGTATCGCGGATCTGGTAGCGGGTAGAGCGGATATTGCGGCGGTATCTCGACCTTTGACTGCACAAGAGCAGAGTCAGGGATTGCTAGCCGTTCCTGTAACTACGGATGCGATCGCTCTTGTCATTAGCAAAGCAAATTCTTTCAATAAGGGATTAACCAGCGCCCAAGCAGCAGATATTTTTCAGGGCAAAATTAACAACTGGTCGGCTGTCGGTGGTAATAGTGGAACTATCAGAGTAATTAATCGACCAGCAATTAGTGGAACGCATCAAGCATTTCAAGAAACAGTGCTGAAGGGAGCTAATTTTGGCGCAACACCAAACATTACAACCCTGCAACGGGATGCCACAACTCCCCTACTCCAAGCTTTGGGAACTGATGGTATAGGCTACGCTACCTTTGCTCAGGTTGCCAATCAACAAACAGTGCGAGCCATTGCGATCGATGGGTTGACTCCAGATGCAAGTGGTTATCCCTACCAACGGCAGTTGCTTTATGTCTATAAAAACCCTGCTAGTCCTGGAGTTCAAGCTTTTTTAGGTTATGCAACTTCGCCTCAAGGACAACAAGCTATGATCCTGGACAATTGATTCATCTGTAGCAATCCTAAATCATTCGTGAGAGACAAGATACCCGACTTCTCAAAGAAGTCGGGTATCTATGCAGGGCGATCGCATCTTACTTTACTAATAAAAACTTTACTAATAAAAACTAAAAAAGACTTCAAAATTATCTAGATACAGCACTTCCCGAAGTTATGAGGTACAGTAATTGCTCGAATTATTGTTTATCTGTGTTAATAGTCTGTCAAGTTTAAATTGATGGGTAAGAAAGTTCGTAGTAAGGACTTCAGTCCTTATTTTCTAAGCACTAAAGTACTTACTACAAACTTTTCATTACTAGCTTGACAGACTACTAATAGCATCCCAACTATCTGTACCTCATAGCAGCAGGAAGTGCTGTAACATGACATACCATCAGAATTAGCCTGTTTGGGAAAGGCAATGCCTACCCCAAGTAGACATTTACAGCAATTTTAAGTTAAAGTTGTAGTGAGTTTGTTTTAGATTAAGGTCTGAGAAAGTAGCCATCAACAAGCAAAAAAAATCATTATCGCAACCTGTGACTTCCGCAGCATCAAAAGCCAAAACACAAGTACAGGTAAAGAAGCGATGTGCAATATTATTGCATATATAAAATAACGAATAAACATTGAGATGGGAAAATTCCCTCAACAGTTAACAAGCTGTAATAAATATGCAAAAACAAACAATTTCTACAAGACCAATTCGTTCCCTAGAAGACGCGCTTGAGCGGTGTCAAATCCTGGGTATGCGCGTCAGCCGCCAGCGCCGCTTTATTCTGGAACTTCTTTGGCAAGCAAATGAACATCTATCTGCTAGAGAGATTTATGATCGCTTGAATCAACAAGGCAAAGAGATCGGTCATACCTCTGTTTATCAAAATTTAGAAGCATTATCAAGTCAAAGTATTATTGAATGTATTGAACGCTGTGATGGGCGTTTGTACGGCAATATCAGTGACTCTCACAGTCATGTCAACTGTATAGATACAAATCAAATTCTCGATGTTCATGTAGAACTACCAGAAGATTTTATCCGCAAAATTGAAGAACAAACAGGAGTGCGGATTACTAACTACAGTATTAACTTTTATGGCTACCGCAACCCGCAAGAAGGCTGATGAGAGTTAGGAGTTGGAAATTAGGAAGTAGGAGGTTTTAGAGTCTGTCTTCTAGCTTCCCTAGCGAATAAAACCTAATACCCATTGCTATCATCAACGGAATTATTGCCAAAAACTGTCTCATCATCGACATCATCATCATCATCATATAAATCTACTGGTAAAATTGTGCCTTCGTAGTTTTCAATTAATCGGCTCTCAGGAGCTTTGTTCCAATTAATATCTGGATCTGAGATAATTTTTAGCGTGTTTAAGAAGGACTGCTGCGATTCCTGCGGCGGGAAACTACGCAAATGTTTCAGTCTCTGAAACGACTCTTTGGAGAACAAAGCACCATTATCAGCGGCCAATTTTTTGTCAGCTTCGGTGAGGATGGCATCAAATAAACAGGCGTTGCTAAGATTAACTGAATTAAGATTTGTCCCCATAAGATTTGTCTGTTGCAGGTTTGCACCTGCGAGGTTTGCATATTGCAGGTTGGCTCCGGCCAAATTCGCTCCGATTAACTCCGCATTGGATAAGTTTGTCTGCTCAAGATTTACCCCAGTTAACATCACTTGCAATAAGGAGGCTCCCGATAAATTGAGTCCAGCCAGAGACTTTATTCGGGTTGCGAAGGCATTTTTGTACAGAACGCTTGTCCTAGCAATCAGCATACTCAGCGCCTCTGGATTGAATTCTGCTAAATTGACTGGATTACCACAAGGATAAAAAGGAACTTTTGTTTCTCGGTAGCAAGCACAAAGCAATAAAAACACATTCAGTCCCACCGCAGCATTTACCTGTTCAACATTCAACGGGTTTTGCAGTGCGTGAAAAGAAGTCAAAGCTTTGTGTGCTATCCCCTCATCTAACCATCGACCTTGACAATAAGCACGCCAAAAAGACAACAGACGTTGAAACAAAACTTCAAACGAAAATTCGTGCCTTTGCTCTCGGCGCAATCCCTCAATAGTGAGTTCTTCAATTTCTTGACTAAGTATCCCGTAACCCAGTAAGTTGTAAATATGCTGGGCTACGCTACTAGGAGAATCAAGCACAAAAGTCAGCGTACCATAAACCTCATCTTGATGCTGAGTTAGAAATTTAAGTTGGGCAGTAATAGCTTCCGCACAAAGAAATTCCCCTAACTTAATATGCGAAAACTCAATTAAACTACTTTCTGCGGGGCTTTCTAAATCTCGAATTTTAAAATAAAATCCTGGTAAGTTATTAAATTCACCAGTTACATTAATTTGATGACGTTGGGAGTGTAAAATTTTTAGAGCGATCGCTTGCATCTCCTCAAGTATATTTTGAGGATGACGACCAGCGAGTAAATTAGCGATCGCTTCTGGAGTCCGGTGGATATGAGCCGATCCAGAGCGCAGTAACATTGTCTTGATCCCGCCAGTTAGCGGATAGCCCAATAACCATCGGCTCAGGCGATGATAAATTTCCCATAACAGAAAAGACTTTTGGGTGTTAGTAGATAACTGCAATAGTTCATCATCAAGCAGTCCGTCGCGGTGTAAAATGCCCAACAAGTGCAGCATTAGAGGTTGACGGACAAAGGCAGATATTTCGGAAAACTTTGATTGGCTGGCAAATAAACCTGTCTGTTTTAAGAATGTAAAGTAATTTTGAGCGATCGCCAATGATTGCACTTTTGCCCACTGCTGAAACCATTGTTTGAGTTCCTCCACATCCAACGGCTGAATGGTAATTCGTCTGAATGGCAGCGATACTTCTGGGGCGATTTCCTGTAATGTCGTTGAGCAACTCGTTAACACAATTTTGTGTCGGTGTTGAGATTGAAAGTTTAGTAATTGCTGAATAAAAATTGCTTGTGTCCTTATACCTTGAGCAGAAGGGGGCAGTTCATCTAGACCATCCAGCAGCAACAGACACTGAGGATTTTCTTGCGCCAACCAAGTTGAAAGATTAACAGGAGAAGCAGAATTCAGAGTTTCGGTTAAAGTTTTGCCATATTTTACATCCCGTAACCTAATTACTATAGGAATCCAAGTAGGGTACAATTCCTGTGCCACTTCTGCTGCCCAAAGTTGGCAAAAACTAGTTTTTCCATAACCAGATTCCGACTCTATCACAGCGATCGTTTCTAAATCAGCTAGCTGTTGCTGCGCCCATGTCTTTAAATCAACTAGTTTAACAATTTTTTTATCCTGCTCAGAAATACTTTCCTCTATTGGTAAGCCTTTTTGTGGCACATAGATATCCTTAAGGGCAAAGGATTCCATGAGCAACGGCATACTGAGGTTTTTAATCAAACTTGCACGATAATATTCTCGGTGCAAATCAATTTTCTCACCCACCGTAGAACCAACTTCTGGGGTGATAAAACTGGGAGAGAATGAAATTCCTAACCGAACAAATTTTTGCAGTTGGGCTAAAGGAGCAGCATTGTCAGTAACAACTACTAGTAAGTTACCAGCAAGTGAGTTGACCAAACGCTGTGTTAGAAGTTTAGCTTCAGGTTCCTCTGCGCCATTGGCAATTAACCAAGCTATGACAGCATTGTTAATTTGTTGCACCAGTAACGAATCTGCAACCAAAGACAGTGCTTGTTCAGCTTGAGTGTCAGTCAATTTACCTGGGCTGAGAGTTTTCAGCAATCCTTGCAGTTGAGGATCTTGGAGAGTAAGTTTACCTACGTCTTTTATAAGGAAGTTTGGTTGAATGGGTATACTTGCTCGGTCTAGCCACGGTCTTTGCAACCTTTCTTCCTGCTGTAGAATTGCTTGCAAAGTCTGGAGATAGGCGATTTGAAACGCTAGCCATGTACCTTCGTTACGTTTTAACGGTTTTTTATGGCTGAGGCTACGCAACAGGTTTTCTGTCAACTGGGAAATAACATTAATTTCTTCCCAAACAATACCTAAGGGCAGTTCTAAGACCTCTACCAAGGTACAGATATCAAAAGGCATCAGGCTTTTAACTTCCATATCCTGAACAATACGGTAGGCAATACCTGCCAATTGTCCTGGCGAAAATCCGCTGATTTGATTGATTGCGATGTAGCGTTCTGCCAACCAGTGCCGAATACTCAGGTTCATTTAATTACACAGTGAAGGCTGCCTATGGCAATTATGCTCGATTTATCAGTTGGCGAAAACAAGTAACAATGGGGAAGACAAAGTTTTGGATCAAAGCTGTTTTCTGATTGGTAAAAAACACTGCTTGCGTAATTGAGTAAACTATGAGCGATCGCCTGATAAAATTATTGTTAATTGACCAAGACCCGATTTTTCGTTTGGGGTTACAGGTAGCTCTGGAAGCAATTCCTGACTTGGAAGCGATCGCAGTGGTAGAAAGTTATACTGCTTCCTTGCAGATTTTAGCAGAAATTGCCCAAGCAGACCCTAACCAGGTAAATTTGGTCGTTTTGGAATTAGGTAATGGTCGCTCCACTAGCAGCCAGCAGTTAGGTTTACAATTCTGTCGGCAACTTAGAGCCTTATATTCCAACCTACCCATTTTGCTCCTTAGTTCTGTTCAAGAACAAGGACTGCTATTGGCTGCAAAATCTGTTGGTATTAATGGCTACTGTCCGAAAGGCACACCACTTCCTGAATTAGTCGCCATCATGCGAGAAGTTGCAGATGGTGGTTCCTATTGGTTTCGGGAGACGGAAGCAATCTCTTGTACAGACGCGATTAATCGCGTCTCTTATACAGACGCGATTAATCGCGTCTCTCCTCACTCCCCACTCCCTTTATTCAAGCTACGAAATAATTTACGTTTGTCAGGAATTGGTCACATTGACGCTACTTTAGCGGCGGTAACAGCACAATTACAAGTTCCCGGACTACCAGTACTAGATCGAGCAATTCTAGCTGGACATCGGCGAGAACTGCTAGCGACTCGTTGGTTGCTAAATCGGTTGTTGGTTTCACTACAAGAAAGGCAAGAGGAATATAACCCAGTTGCTGATCAGCCGTCTCTGATTCCTTTATTGAGTAGTGCGATTCAACAAAGGCAAACTGTGCCACCTTTACTTAGTCCGGGAGCTATACAATCTGCCTTATTTGCATCTTGCGTCACAAAACTTCAATTTCCTTTACGAAATGTCACAGACATCCCTTTAGAAATTGACATTTTTCGTGAAGATAAAAAACGGGAATTACTTTATCTGATCCTACAAAAATTGGCTGAACAATTGGATGAACTGCGAGCTTCTCAAATCGAGATAAATCAATTATATGAGGTAAAAAATATTTTGATTGGCGATTTATGGCAAGCAGCAATTACAGATTTTTTCGGGAAGTTTTCACTGATAAAATTAGGAAATAAAAATATAGAGATTGTTAATTTATTATTACAAAATATGGAAATTGTGCAAAGAGATATTTTTAACAAAATTCCGCTAGTTTATGAGTTGTATTCTTATCTGCTATTCCAAACAGAATTGTACATTGATAATACTTTTTATCCAGTAGTGAGCGCTGAAGCCAAGTCCCAAGCATTAATGATTTTAGAGAACTTGTTGATTCAAGTAGCGAATGGGGTAGTGCAACCACTACTAAACTCTTTAGCAGATGTAGAAGAGATTAAGCAATATTTTTATGGAAAACAATTGATTTCTACAAGAGAAATTGAACGATTTAGAAACGATTTGTCGTGGAAATATCGTTTAAAAAATTATATAAATGAGCCAAAAGCAGTTTTTGAAAGTCGCTACGAACTATTTGTAATAGTGCCTCGTGGTATTGCCAATACTACAGTTTACGCTCCTCGAAATCAGGAGTTAGCAAAACTTTCTAATATTCCTTTAATAGTGACATTATTCCTAGAATTTAGTGATGCGATCGCACCGCGTTTAAAATCACTATTAGCTTTTGTCGGTAGCGGTATAGTCTTCATTCTCACCCAAATAATTGGTCGAGGTTTAGGTCTAATAGGTCGTGGTATTCTGCAAGGTATTGGTAGTGTTAAGTTACCAGAAAAGAACCTGAAACGAAATAGCGATCGACCTAAGTGAAGAAGTAGGGGAAGCAGGGGGAGGCACGGGGAGAAAGAATGACCAATGACTAATGACTAATGACTAATGACCAATGACCAATGACCAATGACCAATGACCAATGACTAATGACCAATGACCAATGACCAATGACCAATGACCAATGACCAATGACCAATGACAAATGACCAATGACCAATGACAAATGACTAATGCTACCAGGTTCATCGCTGAGTCCTCTAGCAAAGCCTTTAAGTTTAGGATGGGCTTTGTTGACGGCGGTTGTAACTGCTACTTTTGCAACTTTAGCAGAGGCAGTCTCACCCCACGGTACTGATAATCTCAGCGTCCCATTGGTAGCGGCGGGAGTTATCTGGGTTGTGATGCAGAGGTTTTAAAGCAAACCATGATTTTTAATTGTCAGGTATATTTGCTGATTACTTTATCAAAATAGGTAATTGCTTTATAAAAATGCCTAATTACTTTCTCAAAATACTGAAATGCTTTCACAAAAGAAGCTTTGACTTACTCAAAAGCAGCTTTGACTTACTCATTTTGGTGTATTCCGCAAGTCAAATGAACTTTGACTTACTCAAAAGCAGCTTTGACTTATTCATTTTGGTGTATTTTGCAAGTTGAATGAGCTTTGACTTACTCAAAAGCAGCTTTGACTTATTCATTTTGGTGTATTCCGCAAGTCAAATGAGCTTTGACTTACTCAAACCCCAGTTTGCTTTCTAATTTAAGTGTTTTCTGCAAGCAAAAGACACATAATTTGACATCGTTAAATGAAGGCGATCGCAAGTATGCTATAAACCTTTGTTTTAATACTTCAGGGCTGCTGCGATCGTTCCCCACAAAAGAGCAACTTGCCCTTTCAAATTATGATCGATCAGGAAATTCATACTGTTAACTCAAGCCGATCTTTCCAAGCTTGAAGTTTAGCACGGAGAGTTTCTTGACCGGGTTTTGGTGACATTGCTGCAAGTCGGGCAAAATGTTCTCGATTGCGTTCTTCCCAGTATTGCCGATTATCTTCTGCAATTTGCAAAACTTCCTGATACTCTGCTTCAACTTCGGCGCGATGTACATCAATGTAAGACAAAGCAACCTCAACTTGATGATCGGTGAGACAGAGTTTTTCACGAATTAGCTTTGCTGGATAACCAGCAGTCAGATAATCCATCACGTCATAAAGGGTGATGCGCGTAAAAGCGATCGTCAGTCCCCGCTCTGTACGGATAATTTGTGCTTGCTCATTTGATGCTAAAGTCATAACCAGAACCTTTAGAAAACTAATTCCATCGTATTTTACATAAATAGTAAGGTGGGCTGACTGGACAGCCATACATCTGTTCTGCTTCACATTAAAATTTCCTACTTTGGCTATTTCCTCGTGCGATAAGCAAAGCTTAAGCCTTCGGCTATCGCACCCTACTAGGGAATATAAAACCGATCAACTCACCTTCACAGATCATAAGCCTCACTGCGATGAGCGATCGCTACAACAAATACCTGCACCAGTTCATCGTCTATCAAATAAATAACCCTGTAGTCCCCGATTCGGTAGCGATAGTATCCTGCATAATCTCCCTTGAGGGCTTTGATGTTGGGGTGCGACTGGGGAGTTTGCTCTAACTGCTGCAAACATCGGGCAATTTTATTCGCTAGGGCTTTGTCAGCATTGATATAAACCTTTTGTGCATCAGGATGAAGAACAACTTCATACATCAGAGCGAAGAGTTCTCCAGGGTGTGTAAAGGGTTTTAGGGGTTGCTGATGAGTGCTTAACTCGCTCTAGCAATCCAGGAATTGCTAAAAGTTCTTGGGTTGCAGCTTCGCTTTCAGCATTTGCTAAATAAGCCGCAAAATCAGCAAGTACCTGTAATCGCTCTGGCGATAGTTGCTTGAGTAAGTCATTTAACTGGCGCTGTAACTCTGTCACAGATACTAAATCTGCTGACGATCTATCCTCAATTGGGGAATTATCCGCAGTATTCATCGCTTGCTTTACAACTTTAAGGTTTAGTGTCTATTATAAGACAACCAATCGTAGGAGAATATTATTTGCTTGCCCTATTTTCTCTTGCGATCGCAAATTGAAGTCTATAGAGATTCAGTGATCTGTTGTTGTAGTTGTTGCACTTCCTCAATCGACAAGCCTGTTATAGAAGCAATAATATTGATTCTTACTCCTTAGCGGAAAAAATCACTTTAATTTCATCGCAAGAATACATAATTTATGTTTTTTATATTTTTGATTCACATTGTTGAAAAATATAATTTACTGCGGCAAATAATTTATCTAAATCTTGAATTACATACAAATTTCTATTCCGAGTAAACACATCAGCAATCAACTTTCCAAATTGCCATATTTTTCCGTTAGAAACAATCCCGAAAACCTCGCTGATAAAATCATCATTAATTCGCTGCACTGCAATCATTTCGGCTAAACACTGACCCCAACCTTCTTCAAATTTGTCTTGTTTAGCTTCAACCATCAAAAAATAAGGTTTATCAAAAACAATCGTACCTAGAGGGTTTCTCTGTGTCACCATATAATCTGGAACCCCTGATAAATCTTCATCATAAACTAATGTTTCATGACTCCAAAGTGTTAAGTTACTTCGGTAAAGTTTCCATACTTCTTTCAACACTGGATAGATGAGATTTTCACAAATAGCATCTTCAGAATTATCAATAACTCCATCCATAAATAGCAAATCTAATTCTTCTCTGAAAGATTCTTTAACAGGAAAATCTATTTCCAACATAAAGTTAGACTGGACATACTTGATTTGAAATTTTTTTATGACTGTACTAATACTTTTATAATTACTAAATGCCATTTTAATTTTATAGCTCCTAACTCACAAATTCCAATTGCGGCGTAAATGGAAAAAACCTTCTAAAAACTCTTGCAAAGCAATATTGCTATTTAACTTTTGCTGACTCCACTCTCTTGCTGTTTGTTCTAGAATTTCTGAGAAACTGGGATAGACGGGAGATAAATTTGCTAAATGCTCGACTTTAATCTTTTGAGAAATTGCTAAAGCAATCAAATTAATCAACTCTCCAGCTTCTCCCCCCAATACTGAAGCTCCCAAAATTTCGCCGTTGCGTAGCACAATTAATTTACACATACCAGTGGTTTCGTCCTGGAGTTGGGCTGCTGTCACTGTTTTAAAATAATGCCGCAAAACTAAAACTTCATTTTGAGCAAATTGACGTTTTGCCTGTGCCTCTGTCAAACCCACTTGCGCCAGCATCGGCGCAGTAAATATCGCCCAAGGAATAGACTGATAATTGACTCGTAACTTGGGGAAAAAGAGGGCATTTTTCAGGGCAATTTTTGCTTCATAATTAGCAATATTGGCAAAGTCATAACCACCAATTACATCACCACAAGCATAAATGCGGTGGTTAGTGGTTTGCAGTTGATCATTCACCACTAAACTACGCCGATGCCATTTCACATCTACTGATGCCAAATTTAGGGATTCCAGATTTGGCTGTTGTCCAGTCACTACTAAAATTTCATCAGTTTCAAGTGCCTTATCTCCTGCCTGAATCCACTTTTTACCCTCAATTCGCCTCACCTGAATTACTGGTTTTTCGGTAAGGACACGCACACCTTCAACTTCTAACTGTGCCTGAAGCAGTATCGCTAACTCAGGATCAATAAAGGGTAAAATATGGCGATGTTTGACTACCAGCGTCACATTGTAACCAAACCGCGCCAAAGTTTGAGCGATTTCAATGCTTTGGGGAATCCCGCCAATAATTACCCAATTCTTGGGTGATGTTGCTCCGTTTAAGAATTGCCAAATATTAGATAAAGTAAAGTAGCCAGTAGCTTCTAATCCGTCAATTTCGGGAATTTCTGGACGCGAACCACTAGCGAGTAAATAAGTACGTGCTAGTAACAGGCGATTGTTAACAGCAAAAGCCAGTTGTGGTGAGGATTGGAATTGACCACTGCCAACAATGACATCGACTCCTCGCGCCGCTAAAATGGCGGGTGAATACTGCTCTTCAAGATTTGAGGCGACAGATTGAGCGTACAACATTGCCTCTTGCCATGCTAAAGATATATGGCATTTTTCTGAGCTATTAGTATGTGTGGCATGAATACCAAAACCAGCCGCATCACCCAATTGCTGCGCCAGTTTACCGATTTTGCTAAGAGCATGGTGATGAATAAACCCGTAGTTTACTTTGGGTTCCACCAAGGCAACTGTAGCGTGTAGTTGGGTAGCAGCAAGGGCAGCATAGTATCCAGCAAGACTGCCGCCAATAATTACAACATCGTAGTCAACGGTCACGTGAATTTAGAGTTAGGAGTTAGGAGTTAGGAGTTAGGAGTTAGGAGTTAGGAGTTAGGAATTAGGAGTTAGGAGTTAGGAGTTAAAACCCTTCTTCAATTTATAACTCCTAACTTATAACTCCTAACTCTCTTTAAGCGCTGTTAGTAAGCGTTGGTTGTCTGACTGGGAACGTACAGCAACCCGGAAAAAGCGATCGCCTAGTTCTTTAAAACTAAGGCAATCGCGGATTAAAATTTGGTGATGCTTGAGTAATTGTTGCTGTAATTGCGAAGTAGACTCTTGGGACTCAACTAATAAAAAGTTAGCAGCACTGGCTTGGGGTTGCAATCCTGGTATTTCAGCCAAACCCTGAAAGAGTTGGTTTCGTGCAGGTGGTAGCCATGCCCAAGTTTGCTGCTGAAACTCCGTATCCTGAAGTGCCGCAATTGCCGCCGCCGCCGCTAGCGTGTTTACAGGCCAAGGGTCACGCCATAGCTGCCATTTAGCCAGGAAATCGGGATGGGCGATCGCATATCCCAATCGCAGCCCTGGAAGACTGTAAAATTTGGTTAGCGATCGCAATACTACTAAATTCGCATATTCTAGCACCACTGAAATCAGGCTTTGTTCCTCATCAGGTGGCACAAAATCCATAAACGCTTCATCCACCACAACCAAAGCAAATTGCTCCAAGTAGGGCAAAATAGAGTCCCGCGAAAATAGTTTTCCGGTTGGGTTGTGCGGATTATTCAGCAACAGTCCTTTGTCCTTTGTCTTTTGTCCTTTGTCAATGACCAATGACCAATGACCAGTGACCCTCCGGGTTCGCAGTTCCTCATGGGGGAAACCCCCAAGACCGCACTGGCTCACCAATGACAAAGGAGACTCCAGCACTTTAGCGTTATACGCCCCCAGGGTTCGGTAGTAGTCGCCAAAGGCTGGAGTTATTAAAGTTGTTGCGGTTAATTGAGCTAATTCTCTACCGATCAAAGTAAGTAATTCTGCGGAGCCGTTACCCGGCAGAATCCACTCAGGCGGCAATTGATGGAAGTGACTGAGAGCTAGTCTCAGTTCACTATAGTTTGGGTCTGGATAGTGCCTAAGATTACCTATTTGGGACATGATAGCAGCGATCGCGCTATTTGGGGGCCCCAAAGGGCTGATGCTAGCAGAAAAATCCAGAATAGCATCAGGGGGACAGCCAGCCAGTGCTGCTGCCCAGGCTAAATTTCCCCCGTGTGCAGGTTGCCGCATTAAAAAAGGGTTCCCGAAGACAGAACCTATACTTTTGGGGGTGCTACCTTTTCTCTAAACATTTTTCCTGCCGAGAATGCAGGAACTCTTGTCGCTGGAATTTCCATCTTTTCATTTGTCTTCGGGTTGCGACCTTCACGGGCTTTACGTTCCCGTGATTCAAATGAGCCAAATCCCACCAACGTCACCTTATTACCAGAGGAAACCGCTTCCACAATCTCATCCAAAGCGGCACTTAAGACTGCATCCGCTTGTTTCTTGGTAACACTAGCTTTTTCAGCTATGGCATCAACTAATTCACCTTTGTTCATGTCAAACTCCTAAAGTTTACTTGAGATTTTTTACGGATGTACCTTGACACATCTGTACTGAAATCTCTGTTTGCAGAAATACAAAAGTCATCCTTTGAGAGCATTTTTACTCAAAACGGCTGTACATCCCATCGGCTCGACTTTTCAATGAATCATTCTAAGGTGTTGTAGCCTGATGTGGGTAGATGAAACCATTAATTTATATAGATTTCAGGATTTTTTGTAGTTTTAGGGTAGTTGTTTCACTAAAAACCACCCAAAAGCAGGAAAAAATACTTAGTTAAAACCGTAATTGCGAGTGGAAGACGGAAATAGGTGTTGGGATTAATTACCGATGTTGAAGATTTATTGCTGAGATTAAGCAATAACAGAAACTCTAACCTAATTTTTAAGCTGTAGGGGCAATTCATGAATTGCCCCTACAGCCGTCTACGCTATTTTACTATTTCCCACCAGAAATATTTTGTTGCACCCAAGCCCGAAAAGCGCGGGTAGTAGCAATTTCCCCATTCTTTTTAGCTTCTTGGATAAACCGGGGAATCTCCTTGACTGACACAGGCGCAAAAGTAGGGCTGGTTAAGACTTCTGAGTATTGTTCACCTGCAAGGGTGTAAACTCGCAACACACTACCGTTATAATGCCAAAATTCGGGGATTGCGATCGCGGCATAAAGTTTAAGCTTGTCTATTGCAGACCTGGAATATTCCACCTCTAGCACTAAGTCTGGGGGTGAGTCGATCGCTATGTCAATATTTTCTTGCTCTCGAACTAACGCTTCATTTTGGATGTAGTAGCTACTATCTGGCTCGGCACCCTTCTCTAAATCATCTCGCGTTAAAGTTAGCGAACCAGCGCGTTTAATTTCCCAGCCCAACTCTTCGCACAATACGCCAACAAAACCTTCAATTACACGATTTGAGTTTTCGTGTGGCATTTGTGGGGTGATAATTTCTATTGTTCCATTGTCATAAGCAAATCGGGAATTACGCTCTGAACCCATTTCAGCCAGCATGGTTTTAAATGTTTGCCAGCTGATATTTTGGAGTAAAACCCTATTTTCTGCGGATGTTGTTATTGCCACCATAGTTTAATTCTCCACAACAAACCTTTTCCAGTACTGTACTCTTTAATATTACAGTTAAGGTGGAACCGTGAATCGAGCCAAAACGACTACTAGGGGCGATAAATTATGACTCAAGCCATACCAAAATTAGTAACCTTTGAAGATTTTGCAGCGTGGCGGACTGAAGGGGGAAGGTATGAATTACATGATGGAGTGATTGTTGAGATGGCACAACCAGTAGGAGACCATGAAGATGTTGTTGGTTTTTTAGTAAGAAAACTAATAGTAGAATTTGACCGATTAAATTTACCCTATACAATCCCCAAAACTGCGCTTGTTAAACCAACTAAATCGGAATCTGGCTACTCCCCAGATGTGCTATTACTCAATCGTCCTAATTTAGTGAATGAGCCGCTATGGAAAAAAGAATCAACTGTAAGTCTTGCAGGATCAATCCCCTTAGTAGTTGAGGTAGTTAGTACCAACTGGGATGATGACTACTACACAAAACAGGGTAAGTATGAGGGTATTGGAATTCCTGAATACTGGGTTGTAGATTATCTCGGTCTAGGCGCTAAAAAGTTCACTGGCAACCCCAAACAGCCTACTA
>Ga0209591_10000128_pt1 | contig 95352 bp, 59 predicted proteins | sample MAT01_FD_187207 | JGI IMG/M metagenome (GOLD analysis project Ga0209591, IMG submission 187207) | Freshwater microbial communities from Lake Fryxell liftoff mats and glacier meltwater in Antarctica - MAT-01 (SPAdes) (version 2) | ecosystem: Environmental > Aquatic > Freshwater > Ice > Liftoff...
ATTTAAACAATCAAAAGGCTATAAATAATTGTTTTACAGTCATTTGATGGATTCTGATTCGCCCTATGTTCAATAATTTGCAAAAATTACGTGGTTGCATTCCGTGCTTCCTGATTTTATTCGGTTCCATATTTAACTTGGAACTGACTGCACATTCTGCATTCAATTCTGATTCTGAGCTCATTGCAAGCGACACAACCGTTTGTCCCGACGACATTATCAATCTTTCCTTTACCTTGGATCCCGACAATGTCTTGTTCTACTGGGGTTTCTCTATGGATGGTGGAATAAATTATAACATCATTGACAGTACCTTCCAGAATCCCATTGCATTCACGGTTACCGAAAACACCCTTGTCAGACTTGATTTACGAGATGAATTTGATATTTCTACGTTTCTCTTCCTCGAAATAATCTGCATTAACCCCCAACCATTTTTGTGTCCCTCGTCGCAAGACCTAATTTTCGACAGCAATTGTGAGGTACTTATCCCTGATTTTTTGTCACTTCAAAATATAGATGTACAGCAAAACACCACCGGTTTTATTCAATCGCCATCTCCCGGAATTTCAGGTTCCCTCTCCTACTGTGAAATACATCACACAGGCCTCTGCCTCCCAACCGCAACTTGTGACATAGCGATTAACACAATCGACAACCTCGCATCCGAAATTTTATGTGAAGGCGATATCGAAGTGACTCTTCCCGATGATGCTTCTACAATAACTCTGCAGTTGAATATCCCTTCTATATATGACGAGTGTTCTCTCTACACTTTAAAAAATGACATAGGAGGTAGCGAAACGGAAATTGACTTTGGAATAGGTATTACAGAAGTTATTTGGACAGCGATAGATGCCTTTGGAAATGAATCAAGCTGCTCAGTAATGGTGGAGGTCTTGGATATTACCCCCCCCATTTTTACATACTGTCCAGATTCGTTGGTTTTTTATTCTTATAACACCGGTTGCGAAGGGGAAATAGATTTTACTCCTGTGGTAACAGACAATGTAGGAATCGTTTCATTTTACAACAATCTGGGATATTGGCCGGGGCAATCTATAGAATTGACTACCGGCAATTATGACTTGATTTGGACAGCCATAGATACAGAGGGATTGGTTAGTACATGCGAAACCAATGTGATTTTAACTGACAGCATTGTACCTCAGATAACTTGTCCGAATGACATTACAATTGGACTCTCTGCATCGGAATGCAGCATTGATTTTACAATTCCATCTGACGCAGCTTTGTCGGACAATTGCGGATGGGAAGATACTTGGACAATTCCTTCCGAACCGATTGTGAATTTATTATCTGGAACTTATTCCATTGAGTATTTCATAAAAGACTTTTTCAATAACGAAGCTAGCTGCAAAACAATTGTAACGGTAGTCGACATTGAAGACCCCATTATAGTGTGCCCAACAGAGATTGTGATTTCAAGCAGTCAGTTGTTCTGTGATTCATTGATAGATTTGTTATTTCCCGGAGTTTCTGATAATTGTGAGGTAAACAGCACATGGAATAATGTGACACCTATGAATATCTCGCTTCCTGCTGAATTAGCACAAGGCACTTATCAAATTACTTGGTTTGCACAAGATATTTCGGGCAATCAAACTTTCTGTTCTTCAAATTTGATTGTAAAAGACGAAGTAGGTCCGACATTAAATTGCCCACTCGAATACAACCTGCAGATCAATTCATCATGCGAAATCATTGTTCCTGATTTCAGCACTATTGCCATTGCGAGTGATGCGTGCAGCGGTATTTTATCTTGGTCACAAAGCCCAATTGCAGGAACTATTTTATCCGATACGACTACTATCACCATTACCGCCACTGATACTTGGGGAAATGTGACAACATGCCTATTTGATTTAAACCCCACTGATAATATTCAGCCAACTATAGAAAACTGTCCTGATGATCAAGTAGTTTATTTAGATGAGAATTGTAGTTACTCTTTATCCGATTGGACTCTTGGGCTTACGGTGAGCGACCAATGCGCTCAAGGTTTTGAAATCATACAATTTCCCGAAGTTGGCGAATTATACACGATTCCCGACGACTACAACGTCGCGCTTTATGTAACGGATCAATTTGGTCTTTCTTCATCTTGTTTTTTTAAATTGAGTGTTGTCGATTCCATAAGGCCATCAGTGGTGCAGTCAATCCCGGATTCGATCATTTATCTTGATCAAAACTGCATTGGAGTTATCCCTGATTTTTCAAATGCAATTCTTTTCACAGACAACTGCTCCTCCACAATTGACATCTTGCAAACCCCTGTTGCTGGCACTCTTATTAACACTCCTGGTGAAATTGAAGTGAGCATTGAGGGAACGGATGCATCTGGAAACTCTCGAACATTCACTGTAACAGTAAGTGTAACAGACACAATAGCCCCCATTTTTACTCAAGTCATTTCAGAAGTGATTCTCAACTTAGACAACAATTGCCAAGTCACAATACCTGATTTCACTAGTCAATTTCAGGCTACGGATGCATGCAGTCAAAGCGTTACACTATCACAAAACAGAGTTGCTGGCAGTATATACACTCCATCCGGAAGTTTCGATATCACCGTTTTCGCAGCAGATGATAGCGGCAACGTTAGCTCTCAAATAGTTACATTTCAACCATTAGACATAATCTCACCGCAAGTGTTTTGTGAGCCAACTATTGAACACATCTTGCCAGCCGATTTGTGCGAAGAGCTTATCAGCATTGATCTTCCATCTGCAACTGACAATTGCGGGATTCCCACTGTTGAAAGTAATTATGGATCCTTACAGGCGGAACTTTTGGCCGGTCCCGGACAATATGAAATCATTTGGACGGCAACCGATTCAAATGGAAATTTTTCTACTTGCATCACTGAACTTATTGTAATTGATGAAACCGGACCATTTATAGATTGCCCAGCGAATGTGATATTCTGCGAAGAAACCATTTCGATTCCTAGTTTTACGGCAACTGACGCATGTGGAGTTTTGAGTATAGATGTGAGCAATACCGATCTTATCAGTTCAGGTGTATTCCCAATAGGCACAACCCAAATTGAAGCAACTGCAATAGACCTGTATGGCAACATCACAGAATGTAGTTTTACTGTTACGCGACTTACGCCCAACGATTGCTGCGTTGGGACAGCTATTGCCGGATACATTTCATACACGCCGCAGGTTGCTTATTGCTATGGCGATATCATTGAATTGTCGATAGAAAACTATGCAGGTACACCAGGATGGCAATATTCCACAGACAACGGCAGCACATGGATAGCCTCCGACGATTTAAGTCCAGAGAACATTTCAATTGAACTTTTGGACTCAATACTCATTCAAACTTGGTCGGCTCTAGAATACTGCGATACAGCCTTCTCAAATATTATCGAATTTATACCCTTCAGTTTAGCCCTTGCAACTTGTCCTGCTCCCGAAACAATTTACATCGAGAACAACTGCGATATTCCAACACCCGATTACACTTCTGCATGGTCATTGTTTTATGACAACCCGGATGTTGTTGTAGTTCAGAATCCGATTGCTTCCACTTCGCTTGGTCTCGGTAATCATGTGGTTCAGATTACAGCAAGTTCATACTGCCATTATTATCATGAATGCAATTTCGAGATCGTGGTCGCAGATACCCTAGCACCTGTTTTCGAATCGGGATGGCCACCATATTTGAATTTAGTTCTTGGTGACAATTGCAATATGGCTATACCCGCAGATATTTTGACTCTAGTGGCAGTATCAGACAACTGCACTGCTGATCAAAGTATAGAATTGAATACCGGAGAGATTGTATATGGTGAAACAGATATTCTCATTCAAATTATTGCATATGATGAAAGTGGCAATAGCTCTGAATTGGAGATAGCACTTCTTTATTCCGATCAAACGGCTCCATCAATTATTTGTCCGGACACCTTGACTTATCAAGTAATGGACGGTTGCAAGGCACATGTCCCTAATTTCTCTAATCTGGTTATTCTCTCTGACAATTGTGGAATAAGTAATTTCACTCAGGATATGTCGATTGATGATGCAATTGGCCTTGGCATCTTCGAAATAGATCTAGGAGTTATGGACCCGTCAGGCAATAGCAATAGCTGTATTGCTGTAATTCATGTAATCGACACCATTTCACCTGAGGTGATTTGTCCACCGGACTTTAATCTTTATTTGGATGAAAATTGCAGTGCTGTTGTCCCCGACTTGACATTCGGATTAAATATCACAGAACAATGCGATTATACCATTCAGCAATTTCCCGAGGCCGACGCTCTGATATCTTACAGCAGTGCGGCATACGTTTATATCACGGATATCTCTGGAAATGAAAGAATCTGCCAATTACAATTGAATGTTCTTGATACACTTGTTGGAGCGCTCATTTGTCCTGGAGACACGACCTTGTATATCACTTCTTATTCTTGTGAAATTCCATTTGATTATTCAATAGTATTCAATGACAATTGCAACAATGGAGAATATGAACTCATTGAAGGATATGCTTCTGGGATGCCATTCCCGATTGGGCAAGCTACAGTTTCCTTTTCCGCTTTAGAGAATGGTTTGACCCTTCATACATGTTCATTTGCGGTAACAGTATTGGATACGATAGCACCTGTTCTTGCAGAATCCATCACAATGGAAACCTGCGACCCTTTTTTTAATTTTAATGAGCCGGAGGCCACAGACAACTGCAGTTATATTGTTTCAAGAATAGACAATAATGGATTTGAAATTGGCGAAGCACTTCCCGAGGGAACAACAGAATTTGTATACATAGCCACTGATCCATCCGGAAATACGGATACAACGTCAATCATTTACTTTGTTCCTGTTCCGGCAATGCTTGAGTTTACCAGTGATACCCTAGAAATGTGCAATTCAGAACAAACCATAGTACTCTATGACTATGTGAACAGCACATCATTGTGGACAACCACTACATCAGGTTATGAAAACGGAGTATTTGTTCCTTCTGATCACAATGAAGGTGAGTATTGGTTGGAAATAGCCAGCATTGGAGAGTATTGTCCCTTGCAGGACAGTATTTTGCTTGTAGTGCACGACAATGGAAACATAACATATTCCGGAATCACTTCATTTTGTGGTTTGACAGCTAGCTTGAATTTGGAAGGCAATTGCGATATCGTGGGAATTGAAGTTTTTCCCGATGGAATGTGGGAGATGGATAATCTGAACTCAGTCCTGAACATTGAAGTACCAGAGATTGGAGATTACATGATTGAGCTTAGCGGCATCACTGAATATGGATGCGAAACCAATATTGAAATAGAATTAAGCTTTGCTATTGCATCATCAAGTATATCTGCAGGCACTGATATTACTTTAGTGAACGCAGGAATTATTATAATTACCGGAATGTACGAGGGAATTGGTGTGCCAGAATGGAACCTTGTTTCGGGCGATGCACAAATCATATCAAGCCAAAATCAAAGTGTAAATGTTGCGTTGGAATTCACTGGAAATAGTCTACTCTCCTTTTCAATAGATCATGGCCTCTGTGGGGTTTTCAGTGATACCATGCAGATAAATCTGATCACATTGGAGCTACCGAATACCATAAGTCCCAATGGAGATGATGTGAATGATCAATTTGCAGTGCCCGGTTTGGGGATCAATCCAATTGAAATCGTCATTGTCGATCGATGGGGTTATGAAGTATTCCGATCTGGCAATTACCAAAATGATTGGCCAACGCTCGACCCATCGCAGCCTGCGCCATTGGGAGATGTTTATTACTACGAAATCAAGATGAATTCTTTGAAGTATAACGGATTTATCATGATCAAGAATGACTAAGATGAATAGCATATTCCGATGTTTAAGTGTTCTTGCATTAGTGATTTCATGTCAGAATGCATCGGCTCAATTATCCTCATTATATGCACAGTTTGGATTCAATCCACTTCCATTGAACCCTGCCGTTGCAGGTTATCATGGAAATTTCACAGCTACATTATCTAATCGCACTTCATTTAATAAGACAGAAGGAATGCCTTTTACACAATTCTTCACCATTCATACTCCCCTTGGTAAAAAAGGCTGGGTTGGAGGATTGGAGGTGATAAATGACAAGGCAGGATTGATGAGAAATTTGCACGTTTCAGGTATCGGAGGTTATCAAATCAAAATGAAGGAGAGTACGCTGACAGCAGCATTAAAAGGAGGATTATCTTCATTCAATACTCTTTGGTCACAATCAATTACAAGCACGGTAAATGATCCAACTATTTACGGTGATGAAAAAAGAAGTTCAATCAATGCTACTGGAGGGCTGTACTATCAGGACACACGAACTAGTTTAGGGATAAGTCAATCTACCAACAGCGATTTTCAAATTAATAGTCGCGGCTTCGTAGCACATGGAGCATACATCATAGGCAACAAGCAAAATTCCTATTGGCAGCCAGCCTTTGCATTGAGATACAACCGCAATTCGGAGATGATGGCCGATGTAAATCTCACCTTCAACAATGATAGATATGGAAGTTTTGGAATATCGTTAAGGTCCAATGACTCCTTTGGGATTTTCACAAGAATCGTATTTAATCAGCAATTGTGGAGCACCATTAGCATGGATTTCTATGGCAAACGAATTCCGGGTACATTCAGAAATACCCTAGAGATTGCATTGAATTATGACTTGCGCAGAAGAAGCACTTCCCCTAACCCACTAATATTTTAATGTTTGCGCGAATACATATCATTTTGCTATCAATCCTATCAATTGAAGGCGCTGGACAAGAAGTTTGCAAGCTGATTCCGGCATCTTTCAATTCAGAGTATGATGAGTATTGTGCTCAGGATTTTGACATCGGTTTTGCTTTCTGTTCCAACCGTAGAATCGATTTTTTCAAGCAATCACTCGATGGTGATTACAATCCCAATAGCAATATTCTATATATACGAGGTAAGATCAAAGAGACCTCAGAGCTTGCTGAAGTGCTGAACTCTGTTGAAAATGAAGGGCCATTTAGTTTTAGTCCGGATCAAACCAGAATCTATTTTACAGGAACGGTTTTATCCACTCGAAAAAACGTAGGTAATTGGCTAGGCATATATTACAGTGACTACAAAAATGCAGTGTGGGGTAAACCAGTCTCCTTGCCTATAAATTCTGATGACGGAACATTTCATGTGGCACATCCAGGAATAAGCTCTGATGGGAAGACACTTTTTTTCTCAAGTGACATGCAAGGCGGATTCGGAGGAAAAGACATTTATGCCTACGAAATAAAAGAAGATGACATATCGGTACCGTACAACCTGGGAGCCTCGGTGAATAGCGATCAAGATGAAATAACGCCATTTATGGGAAGAGGAAATTTGCTGTACTTCTCAACAAACTCTACCGAAAATTTGGACTTCGATATTTTTTGCGTGAACTACAGTAAGTCTGATATTGGACAAAAGAATAGACTGCCAGAGCCAATCAATTCGGAATATGATGATTTAGCTTTTTGGCTTGATGAAACTTCGAAAATCGGGACTTTGTCTTCTTTTCGAAATGGTTTGAACTGCGATGTATTTCTCTTATCCGATTTTATTTCAGGTATTTACTCTCCGAAATAGTCGATTTATTTCTTTAATAAACAATTTTATTTGAGGAACAGAGGAATTTCCTCTAACCATTCCACCTGCTTCGTCGTACAAATGCGAACCCTATTTATGTTCTCAATGAGGTTTGCTCGATATAATCTAATATTCATTTGTAGCTGTGCGCTACCGATTACATTCTTCGGTCAAGCGGATACGATTTCAAGTGGACTATTTGTAACGCCGTTGGACAAATTCGTGTCCTTCAACTACCTCTATCAAGACCCTTCTGCAAAAATATCCCTTAACACTTCAGCCACATGGGATGTTCGCGAAGTTCCAGGGAACATAATGATTTATACTTCTGACGACATATTGGCATCGGGCGCTTCTGACTTGATGGGATTTCTACAATTAATACCAGGACTTAGTATAACAGAACAACGCGATCAAACACCAGGATTGACTATTCGTGGGATTCCCGGAAACGAAGGTCGTGTGCTTATCGCTATCAACAATGTGTCCTTAAACGAAACGGGTATCGGCTCTACTGCTTTTGCCCAAAGAGTAAACCTTCAAAATATTGCTCGAATAGAGTTAACGTATGGACCTGGTAACATTGTTAGTGGTTCGGGGGCCTTTTTGGCACACATCAACTTGATTACTAAAAATGCCAATGAATCAGAAAATGCTCTGCTAACAGGAGGCATGAACCTGACACAAAACGGACTTTCTCTTTCAGAGGTGGGCGTTAGCGGGAATCACTTTGCAGGCAAAGATGCAACGATAACTTACTCCATTCGAAGATCCAATGGAATTGGAAACATTGATTTCAACAAAGAAAGAAATGGATCCTTTTTTTCTATAGTAGATACTCACAGAATATCGAATGCAGAAGCTTTAATGCAACTTGTAACAAAAAATTTCTCAGTAGGATATTTTGAATCTCAGTATTCACCCGGTTTTTCTCCGGATTCTTATAAGATTCAATCTCATGCTCGGTCTTTGGATTTGAGTCATGCACGAATCGGTAAAAACTCCTTTAGTCATAGAAACAAGCTGAGTTACACTCAGCAATCGCCATGGCAATATCTGGGTGTCCCTGATTCCATTTATTCCCTTACTAATCTTTCGTTTATCAAAACTTCCTTTTCCTCGGTACTTACTTTCAACTTTATGCGAAGACTCTTTTTGAGCGCACTATTTGAAGTTTCCAGGACAACTGTTTGGGATGATATGAAACAATTTATTCCTACTATTAACAGAAATAATTGGCTCAAAAATGATAATGCCGTTTATACCGGAGTGAGTGGTTTGGATATTCTGTACACCACAAAAATAGGTATTTTTAATATTGCAACCCGATCAGAATGGGGAACCTTAAGTAAGCTCTTAATATCACCGAGATTTTCGTATTCTCTGCTAAAAGGTCCAATGCACTTTAAATTTATAATGGCCTTGAGCAATCGTGTACCGGAGATTAGAAATTTCATATTCACGTATCCTGGTGACTCCATTCTTCCTGAAAAATTGAAGAGTGTTCAAATTCAGACAGGTTACCGACTAAGTAATCTGCACAAACTTGTGCTAAACGGATATTACAGCAACATTACAAATCCTATAAAGCAATTTTATGGGGAAATACTTAAATCCTATTATGCCAATTTGGGGCAAGTCAATTCCTATGGATTTGAATTGTCTTACGAAATAAAATTCAAAAAATTTGATCTAACAGCTTCATATACTTGGAATCAAATTTTTTCTAAGCAATCCACTTATACGCTATCGGATATCAATCTATACAATGCCAACGATCATTTTGGTGCGCCAGTGAATTCATTGAGCATTCGATCCAATTTAAAAATTAAAGATCGAAGCAATCTAATTCTATCCGGTCTTTTTCAAGGAACTAAAGAACATGATGATAAACATGACGACATAGCTTTGAATAGGTATTATTCGGACCCATCGCTGATTGTAAACATTTTGTACAGGGCAAAACTAGGAAGTGCCGGACGAGTAAATCTGGAACTAGGGGTTCTAAATGCGCTTAATCAAAACCAATATTTGTGTTGTAGTGCCGATGATACCAATGCACCCGTAAACATTAGCACGAGACAGTACCGTGTAGCTCTCTCCTACTCTTTGTTGAAATGAACTTGAAATCAATTATAGCAGTTCTATTCGCGCTAAGCTTATCATATATGCTTAAGGCCAGACCTGTAGAGCCAGATTTGTTTCGCAGCAACTTTATAATTTTGTACGATCATGCACAGAAATGCAAAGAGAATGGCCAATATGTTGAAGCCAAAATGATTGGTGAGGAAGCCCTTGAATTAGCCATACGTTTAAATGATCCGAATTTGCAAACCCAATCATGCCTTTTGCTATTTGATACTTATTACTTACAAAAAGATTATTACAACTGTATTGATTTTGGAAGTAGAGCTCTAATCTACTCATCCAATGCCACATCCGATATAAAATTGTTAAGTCATCTTCGGATGATCGAATTGTATGAGACGTTGGGGATTCCCGAACTAAATCTAACATTAATTCCCGAAGCGGAAAAATGCGCGTATACAAGTGTTTTAATCGAAGAGCTGAGAAAATTTAAACTTCACGCATTAAAAAGTCAGAAGTTCTTACCAGATATCGAAAAACAGCTAATTCAGCTATTGGATAATGCTAAAGTGAGCAAAGACCACGACATTGTTCTCGAGACACTTGAAGTAATTATGATGTGTTTGTCCGACGCAAAACGTTTCAAGGAGGCGGAAAAATATGCCGAGGAGATGAAAGGTTACGCAGGATGGGCAAAGAATGCTGTAAAACTAGTTGTAGCCAACAATAATCTAGGGTTGATAAATGGCGCACTCTCTAAACCAGAGAATGCTATGTTCTACTTCGACAAGGCAATCTCTCTGAATAAACAGGAGTCACCTCTTTTGGTTGAAATTTTATTGAATAAGGCCTTTTTATATACCAATCAGACAAAGTACAGCGAAGCTATAGCCTTGCTTAGTAAAGCCGTTGATATCGCCGAAAGAGGCAAGTTCTACAAACAACAAATAAAGGCACTGGCCGCTCAGGCGTCTATTAGTTTAATTAATAGCGAAAATTTCGATGCACAATCATTAGCGAGAAAAGCGTTGGCACTTTCTACCGAGTCCATGACCGACAACTATCTCGAAGAAATCTATTTGATCCTATCGGAAATCGCAAAACAAAATGGGAATAAGGAATTAAACTTAAAGTACCTAACTGATTCAAAAAAACAAGCTGAAGAGAAAAATCAACGTTTATTGAGCGAAACGAAGGAACGCACAAATTTCATCACGAGCATTCAAAAAACTATTCGTGCAGTGGAAATTGATATCACCGCCACTACAGAACAAATGCTTCGCGAAGAACAAGTTGAGCTGAATGATGCAAATCAAAAACAGGCATTTCAACTCTTGCGCACTGAAAAAGAACTTCGTGAAAGTGAATTGGAACGGGAATCATTTGCACGTGAAAAAGCACAACAAGAACTCGCATTGCTCGAGTCCAAGTACATTTCAGAGCAACAAAATCAAGAAATAACAACATTAGAAAAGGAGAAAACCGAACAAAAGTTGAGTCTTGCTAATCTAGAAATAGACAAGCAAAACCAAGCGAGCAACATGAAGATTCTTAATCAGAACAATGCGATTCTAGACACCAAAAACAAGCTTCAAGCGGAAAAAGCAAAGACTAGTGCTTTGTGGGTCAAAACATCTATTTTCGGATCCATAGTGCTTGTGCTTGCGCTAATGGCCACTGTATATGCCATTCGAAGACAAAGGAAAAGCATTGCTACCATTTCTGATCAAAAGGATATTATTGAGCAAAACGTAGTCGAACTTTCTGTAAAAAACAACGACATCAACAAGAGTATAGAATACGCTCAGTTTTTCCAAGCTGCAATAATACCTGAAGAAATTGAACTTCAAAAAAGACTCAAGAATTCATTTATCATTTATAAACCCCTCGATGCTGTTTCAGGCGATTTACCATTCATCGTTCAACGCGACAATTTTCTTTATGTAGGTGCAATCGACTGTATTGGACATGGAGTTCCCGCAGCTATGCTCACTTTTATGGCTCATTACTCTCTACTCGAGTTGATCGATCGCCGAGGAAATAACATATTATGTGGAGACCTCTTGTTAGAACTAGACCAAGCCATTAAACACTCCCTAACCCGTCAAGGCAATAGCGATATGTATAATTCCGGAATCGATCTTGGACTTTGCAGAATAGATCTAACAGAAAGGAAAATTCAGTTTGCCGGAGCTCAAATCCCTCTTTACATCTGTAAACCCGAAGGCGTAGAAAGAATTAAAAGCAATGTGAACAGTTTGGCTGATCTGCTATTAGACAAAGAATTCCCATATAAAACCCACCATTTTCAAGCTACTGGCATCGAGCATTTTTACTTGATGAGCGATGGGTTTAACCATCAGTTTGGTGGGGAAACGGGTAACCAAAAATTCTCAAGATCCCGATTTGTGACTAGCATACACAAAAGTTATCACAGAGGTTTGAAAGAAATTAAGAAAGAATTGATAGTCATGCACGACAACTGGAAAGCAGCTCAAGCGCAGACCGACGATATATTGGTAATAGGATTTTCATTATAACAAAAAACATTATGGCACCGACGAGTTCTTTAAATTATCATGGAAGGCTGACGGATGATCTCCGCGCCAACATCTGCGATCTACTGCGTCAATCGCTGAGAGATAATCTGGATGGAATCAAACAGATTTCAAAACTTGTGCTGTATGCGCTCGAATTGTTAGACAATGCTCAACGGTACAGCACTGTAAATGACGTGCGTTTTGAGTGTGAAGCCAAGAATGGCGAACTTACTTTGTCAGTAATTAACAAAGCCTCGCTTGAGGATGCCAATAGACTTATGGAAACCGTTAACTCTTTGAGAAACAAAAGTTCTGACGAAATTAATGTAATTTACAAAAAAAGCCTTTCCAATAATCAATTTGGCTCTAAAGGTGGAGCTGGATTGGGTTTCCTGCAGATTCTCAGAAATGGATCAAATGAGTTAAATGTACATGTTGAACAATTAAGTGGTGATATTCATTTATGCAAAAGTGTTTTAGTAGCAAAAATTACCATAAATTCGGAGCTGTTTCCTTCATCAGCTATATAAAATACTATGATCTCTGCCCTACGAATTGAAAGAACCTCAACTACACCGCTTGTTTTTTGGGACAACGACGCGTCAGAATTGTTAATCGATGGGATTTGTTGTCCAATTGATGCACACAACTTCTTCACTCCTGTTGAAGATTGGCTTAAAGAAAATTCTGAGAAACTCACTCAGAAAACAAGATTTGTTTTCTGTCTTAAATTCTTTAACTCCTCTTCTGCAAAGGCGATTTTCCAATTTTTGAAGGAACTAAAGCCTATTGTGGCCGAAAAAAAAATCGGCAATATTTATTGGGTCATCGAGGATAATGATGACTTTATGATCGATTCTCACGAAGACTATCAAGAGTTACTAGAAATGAAAATTGAAGTAATAGAAAGGAAAGAGAAGTAGAATTCCTATTTTCCCTTACAATTAGAACTTGTTGCAGGTCTGAGGGTTTCGTATATTTCGTAACTATCAAATCTTCAATATGAAAAACCTCTACACCCTCTTAATTCTGCTTCTGTGTGTGTCATTCACAGAAGCTCAACTACCCAGTTCACTTAACATAAACCTAACTACCCATTATTCAGGACTGAGTACACCTGTAGGCATATACAATTGTGGCGACAATCGCTTATTTGTGTTAGAACAAAGTCAGGGTGATATAGAAATTATAGATACCAATGGGGCCTACATTGGCAAATTCTTGGACTTAACCGGCGTGATTAGCACCGGTAGCGAGCGAGGGCTCCTCGGATTGGCTTTCCATCCTAACTATTTGAGCAATGGATTTTTCTTTGTGAATTACACCAATACTGCAGGTAACACTGTAATAGCAAAATATTCTGTAAGCGGAAATCCCAATATCGCCAATGCGGCTTCGGCTGTTATTCTCCTTACTATCACACAAGATTTTTCCAATCACAATGGAGGTCACCTCGCCTTCGGACCAGACGGAAACTTATACATAGGTATGGGTGATGGTGGCAGTGGTGGAGACCCGAATAACAGAGCTCAAAATCCATTGAGTTTACTCGGCAAAATGCTCCGAATAAATGTCACTGGCGTGCCTACTTTTACCATTCCATCGACGAATCCTTATTTCGGCCAAACCGATACATTGCCAGCTATTTGGGCTATGGGAGCGCGTAACCCTTGGAAATTCAGCTTCGATGATTTAACGGGCGACATGTGGATAGGAGATGTTGGCCAAAATGCATGGGAAGAAATCAACATGGAACCCGCAGGCACTCCGGGTGGCTCCAACTGGGGCTGGCGTTGTTATGAAGGGTTTAATGATTACAATATAAATAATTGTAATGGCTCTACCTATTACGATTTTCCTGTAAAGGAATATTCTCACGGCTCTCCATATAATTTTTGTTCCATTACCGGGGGCATAGTGTATCGAGGTGCTAAATATCCCGGTATGCAAGGCCATTACTTCTTTACAGACTACTGTGCCGGTGGCATTTATACTCTCTTAGCAAATGGTTTGGGAGGATACACCGAAACACTTGCCGACCCTGGACCAGGATTTGGCAATGTTGCTTTTGGCACCGATACAAATGGAAATCTCTATCTCTGCAATGCATCGGGAACGATATATGAAATTGTAGATAATTGCGGTCCCTTCTCCCCTACTATTACTACCAATGGTATAGGAGGACTGCAAGCAGTTGCAGGTACTCAATATTGGTGGTGGAACAATGGGACTATTGTTAATGGAGCAAACAATCAAACTTTTACCCCAACTGCAAGTGGAACATATTATGCCACAGTAAGCAATGGAACATGTACTCGCCAAACGAATTCAGTTTTATGGATTGTTCAAAGCGGAATTCCCGGCTGCACATACTCTTCGGCTATGAACTTTAATGCAGAAGCTGATGTAGATGACGGTTCCTGCATATTTCCGTTGTACGGATGCATCGATCCACTCGCAAACAACTATGATGGAGCTGCAAATACCGATAATGGTACATGTCTATATGGTGTTCCGGGTTGCTTAGACCCTTATGCGTGCAATTACGATTCTGATGTGGATTATCAAGACTGCACTTTATGCGATTACGCTACTTGTCAAGGTTGTACTGAGCCATGCGCAGAAAATTATGATCCCTCTGCTTCAATTGATGATGGCTCTTGCATAGCATGTGCGCAATGCCCAGGAGATTTGAATAATGATGGAATTGTAGGACTGGCTGACTTGCTGGTGTTTGTTGCCAATTTCGGCAGCCTGTGCAGCGAATAGCCCAGTTTATAAACGATTGATGGCTTCTTCCAACAACTGAAGCGACGCATCCTTCGAAAATTTGCTATTGTAAATTTCGAGTGCACTGGCACCTTTCTGCTTAATGGATTCTGGGTGCTTCAGAATGTGCCGTAAATTCCGAATTAGACTCTCGCTATTCTCCGGTTCGAACAACCAACCGGCTTCGCCAAAGTTCAATATTTCCGGGGTTCCGCTGCTATTCGTCCCCAATACCGGTTTGCCAGCGGACATACTTTCGATTGTCACCATTCCGAATGTTTCACCCTTGCTGGCCATTACAAATAGATCGATGGCATGATAAAAAACCTCAGTACGATCTGTGTACCCGAAAAAGTGTACTCGATGTTCGAGGCCGCTTTGTTTTACTTGCTGTCTCAATGAGTTTGAATAATCTTCTCCCTCATGCAAAGTCGATTCGCCAACGATCAAAATATGAAGTTCCGGGAATTCATCTTTTAAAACAGAGGCTGCTTTAATAAGTAAATGCTGCCCTTTCAAAGGATCAAGTCGACCCAGAATACCGAGTACAATAGCTCGTTCGGGCAAATTAAAACTCGACCTGCATTGCGAATCAGTAAATCCCTCGCTCAATTTTTTGGGTTCGCTTCCAAGTGGTATTCTAACAATTCGATCTTTCGGAAAAGATGTCATTTCTTTCACTTGATTGGCCAGAAAACCGAGAGCAGAGACCCATAAATCGATGTACCTATATCTGAGGGTATGTACTATATCTCTTTTTGAAGAACCAAATTGCATTGCTTGTTGATACATCAACGAAAATCGAAAACCGAAAAATTTGGCCCAAGCAAGCACAGAAAGGTCCCTGTTGTCGCGATACCAAACTAAGTTGATGTTATTTTTTTTAAATAGTTTACCGATTTTAATCGCATTGGAAAAGTCGAAATGTTTGCGGTTCGCTTTGATTTCTATAAAATCCAGTCTTTGCTTTTTTGCCTCTTCGTAAATTCTTGAATCCTTTACACCGAACAAAACAACATGCCAGCCTCTATTCTGCATCCAACCGGCATACCGAACTACATTCATTTCGAGCCCGCCCCAACTGAGACTGCTGCAATAGAATGCTATCCTTGTATTCTGCTTCTCCAATTATTCTACAACTATAATATCCAGAGTTTTCCAGTATACCCTTTGTTGACTATCTGTAACATGGATTTTAAACTCCATTGCTCCGGTTTCAAAGAATGGAGGAACCTCGATTTGTGATAGATCGAAACTCCATGAACCAGGAGACCAGAACTGTTCCCACAATACTTCATCAGATTTTTTGATGCTGCAATACACTGCACTTAATGGCGCACCTTCAGCATCTATAGCCTCTCCCGTAAACTGAAGTGTTTCTGAAAGAGCGAATGTTACAACACCTTCTTCATCGGGAATTGCGTTTATTGTATTCACCCCTATATATGGCAAAAAGTCGTTGTGAACGTGTAATGGCAAAGATGTTGAGGAAACATTGCCACTTTTATCCGTGACCTCCACCAAAAATTGCCACGTTCCCTGAACCGTGTCCGGACATTGAAGTTCTACTATCATCTCGCCATTTGTTCCCGAAAGATTTTGGATACGCAGTGCTTCCCATTCTCCTACATTCGGACAATCAAGCAAGGAGGGCTCCTCTCCTTCTAAAGTGTGCACATGACCTTCTAAAGGACTCAACAAGAGTTTGCATTGACCCAATTCAGTATCATCAGATAACATTATCTCAAAAACAATAGGACTCCCTGCCAGGGCATGAGGGTGCTCAAAAAACTCGCCATTTACTTTTACAGAGACAATTGTAGGTTTCACACTATCTTCCTTGGCGCATGAAACGAATAGTATTGACAAAGGAAGCAATAGAAATAGCCCTGATATTTTTATACCTTTTGATGTGAAATTCATTTGCCTCAAAATTATTCGATATTTCATCACTATTCACCATTACAATTGGATGACGAATATCCCTTCTAAGTCCATTTTGATAATGAGCACTTGGACTTATTTTAGCGCACTCAGTAATTTAGATTGACATGAAAAAATTTGTTCTGATTGCCGTTTGTATGTTCTGTCTATTGCCTTTTGTCTCTCTAAGTCAAAAGCAAGACATTACCCTTGAAGAGGCCGTAAATGGTCAATTTCGACAATTCTACCCAGATCAATTAAACCAATTGACGTGGCTTCCAACAAGCGACAACTTTGTATATGTGAAGGATTCCTCGCTTTACCTAGGTTCACCCAAAGGAAAAGAAAAGGCTTGGATTACAACCGCTGACATAAATAAATGGGGAGCGGAAATACTTGGTCAAAAACTAAAGTCTTTCCCTACCGTGCATTGGATCAGTGATCAATTCTTTTGGTTTGCACAAGGAACAATGTACTTTGAAGTGAATACAAAGGATAAGAAGATTTTAAAAATTGCTACGCTTCCCTCTAACCAAGAAAACCTCGATTATCACGAAAAGAGCCGAAATATGGCCTTTACAAGAAAGAATAACTTATTCGTTGTATATGAAGGTGCCGAGCGACAGCTAACCCAAAATCGTGAAGGCGAAGTGAGCGGACAGAGTATTTCTAGAAACGAATACGGCATTAGCAAAGGTACTTTTTGGTCGAATGATGGAGAAAAACTTGCCTTTTATCACAAGGACGAATCGAACGTAACGATGTATCCAATAATCGACTATAATGTGAGGCCTGCTGTAGTGAACAACATTCGGTATCCCATGGCTGGCGATACCAGTGAAATTGTATCAGTGGGAGTTGCTGATCTTAAGAATGGAACTACCGTTTTTCTGGATTTAGGTCCGAAAACAGATCAATACTATGCTACCAACTTAACATGGAGTCCGGACGGTCGATTCATTTACCTCATTTTGTTAGACCGTCAGACCACGGAAGCCCGTTTAAAAGAATTTGATGCTACCACAGGAAAGGAGACTAAAACCATTCTTGTGGAAACAGACGAGAAATGGATGGAACCAATGCAACCGATAAAATTTCTTCCCGGTCAAAGCGATCTATTCTTCTACTATACATGGCGAGATGGCTTTCATAATTATTACATGTATGGATTGGATGGAAAACTAAGAGGTCGCACCCAAGCGCTGTTTGAATTAAAGGAAATTCTTGGCTTCAACTCAGCCAAAACGATTATGTATGTGAGCGGAACGGGAAATAATCCTACGGAAATGCATGCTTATTCAGTTGATCTTCAAGATTTGTCGATACAACGTTTAACGGCTACAAACGGGACGCACGATGTAAAAGTATCCCCCAGCGGAGCATTTGTTTTGGACACCTATTCCAGCATTTCCACCGAAACTAAAAATCTCTCACATGAAAGTGGTACACGAATTCCTTTAAAAACAGATCTCTCATCATCAGGTGGACGACTTATTCGAAATCTTCATACTGCATCAGATCCCTTGAACAATAAAAACATTGGCCTTACTTCCATTTTTAGCATTAAAGGAGTGGATGGTACTGAACTCTGGTGCCGACTTATAAAACCTTCAAATTTCGATTCGAATCGCAAATACCCTGTAATTGTGTATCTGTACAATGGACCGCATGCGCAGATGGTTACCAACAATTGGCTTGGAGGTTCAGCATTGTGGATGAACTACATGGCAGAGAAAGGATATCTCGTATTTACAATTGATGGAAGAGGGTCTGTAAACAGAGGTAAAAAGTTCGAGCAAGCATTATATCGCCAAATAGGCGTTGTAGAAGTTGAAGATCAACTTACAGGTTTGGAATGGTTGAAAAAGCAGTCGTTTGTAGATCCGGATAGAATTGGTGTTCATGGTTGGAGTTATGGTGGATTCATGACTACCTCTCTCATGCTCAAGCATCCGGGTGCATACAAAGTGGGTGTTGCAGGAGGACCTGTAATAGATTGGACATACTATGAAGTAATGTACACCGAACGTTATATGGATACTCCTCAAGAAAATCCAGAAGGCTATGCACAATCCAATCTCACAAAACTCTTGCCGGCATTGGAAGGTAAGTTGCTGATGATTCACGGTGCAGATGATGACGTAGTAGTGCTTCAACACAACATGCAATTTCTAAAAGCTTCGGTTGCTGCCGGAAAACAAGTAGATTTCTTTGTTTACCCGGGACATAAACACAACGTTCGAGGCATTGACCGAGTGCACCTTATGGAGAAAATTTTGGATTATTTCGAAGCAAATCTTTAATCGCTTATGTCCTCAAATCAGAAAGTAAGCTTAGTAACAGGAGGTGCAGGATTCATAGGTGCGCATTTAGTGTATGAATTGATAAGCAAAGGTCATAAGGTGATTGCTCTTGACGACTTGAGTGGAGGGTTCGAATCAAACGTAAATGTAAAAGCCCATTTTGTTAAAGGAAGTATTTTAGATCATGCATTGCTGAGTGATCTATTCGAAGAAAATAAGTTTGATTATGTATACCACTTAGCCGCTTATGCAGCAGAAGGTTTAAGCCATTTCATCCGACGATTCAACTACACAAACAATCTAATTGGAAGTGTAAACCTGATCAATGAAAGTGTGAAGCACAATGTGAAGTGCTTTGTTTTCACATCATCCATTGCAGTCTATGGCCGCGGTCAACTGCCTATGAACGAATCGATGACGCCTTTACCTGAAGATCCTTATGGCATTGCGAAACTAGCTGTAGAGCAGGATCTAAAGTCGGCGCACGAAATGTTTGGTTTGAACTATGTGATTTTTCGTCCGCACAATGTCTACGGAGAATTTCAAAATTTGGGAGATAAATACAGAAACGTGGTAGGCATATTCATGAATCAATTGATGCAAGGGCTACCGCTTACCATTTTTGGAGACGGGCTTCAGACGAGAGCATTTTCTTATATCAGAGATATGACACCTGTAATTGCAGATTCGATAAATAATCCAGAAGCAATCAATAGAACATTCAATATTGGTGCCGATAAAGAATACACGGTAAACGAATTAGCCGAAGTGATCTGTCATGTCATGGATCTTAAGGGTAAAATAAATCATCTTCCGGCCCGAAATGAAGTAAAACATGCATTCGCTGATCACAGTTTGGTTCTGTCCATTTTCCCAAATATGGAATCCACATCTCTTCATATTGGTATTAAAAACATGGCTGAATGGGCAAAAATAGAAGGGGTAAAAAAGAGCAAAAATTTCGACCCAATCGAGATCACAAAAAATCTTCCACCATCCTGGCTAAACTGATATAAGGATAGACCAAGGAAACCTCAAAAGAAATGAAAGCTGACTCGAAAAAAAAAGTCTTGATTATCGCTACACATCGTCGCGACAGGTCTCCAAATCAACGATTCAGAATTGAGCAGTACATCGATTATTTAGAAGAAAACGGTTTCGAGATTACCCTATCAAATATTCTGAGTGAAGAAGATGACAAGATCTTTTATAGTCCCGGAAACATCATTGGCAAGGCAAAAATTCTTCTCAGAAGTGTGCTGAAACGAAGAAGTGATTTACGCTCAGTAGACCACTACAATCTTGTGTTTTTTGTGAGAGAATCGTTGCTGACTCGAGGCACTTGGTTTGAGAAAGGACTCAAAAAGAGAGGCATACCATACATCTTTGACTTTGATGATGCAATTTGGCTGAGCGATGTTTCGGAAGCGAATAAGGCATTTGCCTGGCTCAAGGATCCTTCCAAAATTGAAACGAGTATCAAATTGGCCACATTGGTTTTTGCAGGCAATGAATACTTATCCAATTACGCAAGTCAGTTTAATAGGAGTGTAATGGTGGTTCCAACAACCATTGATACATCAACATATCTTGCTCAGACTAAAACGAATCTGGATCCCGTTATAATTGGTTGGAGCGGGAGCCTAACCACCATGAAACATTTTGAGTATGCACTCCCCTTCCTCATAAAAATTAGGAAAGAATTTGGCAGTCGCGTAAAATTTGAAGTAATTGGAGATTCAAACTACACGAACCTAGATATAGATGTGAAAGGTAAAGCATGGAGCAAAAAATCAGAGTTGCAAGACTTGGCGTCTTTCGACATCGGTATTATGCCTTTACCAAACGATGAATGGGCCAAGGGAAAGTGCGGATTAAAAGGACTTCAGTACATGGCATTGGGAATTCCTACAATCATGTCGCCTGTTGGGGTAAACAGTCAGATTATTCGGCATGGAGAGAATGGATTTCTGGCCAGCACAGAAGAGGAGTGGATTACCCTTTTGAGAGAACTCATTCTGAATAGCGAAAAACGACAGACAATCGGCCAAGAAGCCCGTAAAACAGTGGAATCCAAATATGCAACATTAGAGTGGAAAGATATCTACCTTGATACCTTCCGAAAACTGGCAAAATGATTCTTTCTTTGCAGACCATTAAAATAACGACATGAACACAGAAAATCTCAGAAACACAGCCCTGACAGCCAAACACATTTCACTAGGTGCCAAGATGGTGCCATTTGCCGGATACAATATGCCTGTACAATATGTGGGATTGAATGAAGAACATTTGACTGTGAGAAGCGCGGTGGGAGTATTTGACGTGTCTCACATGGGAGAGTTTATGGTTGAAGGAACTGACGCGCTCGATCTTCTTCAGAGAGCTACCTCCAATGACGTATCGAAATTGTTCGATGGAAAGGTTCAGTATTCCTGCCTTCCAAATAATACAGGTGGAATTGTTGACGATTTGTTGGTCTACCGAATCAACGAAAATAAATATCTGTTGGTGGTGAATGCTTCCAACATTGACAAAGACTGGAATTGGATATCGTCTTTAAACACGAAGGGTGTCAAGATGACTAATATGAGTGACGATATGTCCTTGTTGGCCATTCAGGGGCCAAAAGCGGTTTCGGCCCTCCAATCGCTTACAGAGGTTGATCTCGCTTCTATGGAGTACTACACTTTTAAGATTGGAACCTTCGCCGGAATTGAAAACGCTGTTATTTCGGCTACAGGATATACCGGCGCCGGTGGTTTCGAGATTTATGTTCCCAATGGTAAGGCCGAGCAATTATGGGATGCTGTATTCACCTCGGGAAAAGATCAAGGCATTAAACCAATAGGATTGGGAGCACGCGACACCCTTCGCCTTGAAATGGGTTTTTGTCTCTATGGAAATGACATTGATGATACTACCTCACCTTTGGATGCAGGATTGGGTTGGATTACCAAGTTTTCGAAGGAATTCACCAACAGTGCTTCCCTAAAAATGCAGAAAGAACAAGGTTTGACCAGGAAATTAGTCGGTTTTGAGATGATAGATCGCGGAATCCCTAGACATGGCTACGAAATTGTGGATCAACACAACCAAGTAATTGGTGTGGTAACCAGCGGAACCCAAAGTCCGAGCATGAATAAAGCCATAGGAATGGGATATGTACCTGTTGAAATCTCAAGTCACGGTTCCGAAATCTACGTCTCAGTAAGAGGTAAAGCATTAAAGGCTTTGGTGGTAAAAATTCCATTTTATTCTGCCTGATCCGTTTAAAGCTCTCCTTGTTTTCGTTTCTTTGTTTGCAACTAAAAGGGAACCTTTAAACGAATGAGCATCATTTATTTTCTAACTATCGACTGCCTGTGCTGCCATTAAACCAACGTAAACTCGTAGAGGTTTGCTACACACCTGGGCAATATCATCTTTATCAAGAAAAATTTGACATCGTTGTTGTCATTGATGTGCTGCGCGCAACCTCAGCTATTACCACTGCTCTGCACTATGGCGTCGAAAAAATAATTCCTGTAGAAAGTGTAGAAGAAGCCCTTGAATATAAAAAGCGAGGTTTCTTGGCAGGTGCTGAGCGGGAAGGTCAAGTGGTTGAAGGGTTTGACTTTGGCAATTCCCCTTATGCATATATGGACCCTGAAATGAAAGGCAAGTCGGTTGTGCTTACTACAACTAATGGCACGAGAGCAATAAAGCTGGTTGGATCGGATAAATTGGTTGTGATTGGTTGTCTCAATAATTTGGACTTATTGTGCAAATGGCTTTCTGAAAAACACCTCAACACTTTGATTTTGGCCTCCGGTTGGAAGGACAAAATAAATCTCGAAGACACTATTTGTGCAGGAGCTATTGCGGAAAATTTGCTCGAAACACGCAGATTTAGGGCAGATGAAGACAGTACAGTAGCGGCAAAATTCATCTATCGGTCGGCTCAAAATCATTTCTTGAGTTTTTTAAGAGCATCTTCACACCGAAGAAGACTGCTCAAGCTCAACCTCACCCGAGACGTCAAATATTGCCTCACTTTAAATACTGTGCCTTGCATTCCAATTTTGAAAGATGGCGCATTGATCAAATTGGAGTATTCAACCGAAGCGCTAGCCGAAACTCCGCAGATAGCTCAATCATGAAAGCAAAGATTGCCATAATTTGTGTCCTTGCATTTTCCTCTCTTGGAATGACAGAAGAACACTGGGGTTTCTTTGGCCACAAAAAAATCAACGAACTGGCCGTATATACGCTACCTGAAGAAATGTTCGGCTTCTATAAAGCTCACTTGGAGTTTTTGATAGATCACAGTGTAGATCCCGACAAACGTCGATACGGGGTAAAAGGAGAAGCTGAGCGACACTATATAGATTTAGATCGATACTGTGGAGACAGCCTCCCATGCAATCCTTTTGAGAATATCCCAAGGCGATGGACTGATGCAGTGGCAAAGTTTACTGAAGACACTTTGAGGGCTCATGGAATAGTTCCTTGGCATGTGAACCTAATGACGATACAACTCACCGAGGCTTTTAGAGCAGAAAATCTAGATCGCATTCTGAGACTTAGTGCAGAGTTAGGTCATTATGTAGGTGATGCTCATGTTCCTCTGCATACTACAAGCAACTACAATGGTCAGAAAACAAATCAAAGGGGAATTCATGGTTTCTGGGAAAGTCGATTGCCCGAGCTATTTCTTACTGATTACGACTTCTTCGTTGGCAAAGCAGAGTACATCGATTCGCCATTGAACTTCATTTGGGATCGTGTGGCCGAGAGTTTTGCTGCTGTCGATACCGTTCTAGGCTTCGAGGCAGATCTGAATGAGTCGTATCCTTCTGATCAAAAGTATGCATATGAAGATCGCGGTCAAACGAATATGAAAGTATATAGCAGGGAATACAGTGCAGCATACAGTCAAATGCTAGACGACCAAGTCGAAAGAAGAATGAAGAGTGCTGTAGTTACACTTGGATGTTTATGGTATACATGTTGGGTAGATGCCGGTCAACCTGATCTCACTAAATTCTCAAAGGCTAAAATTTCCCCTGAAGCTATTGAGGAGATTGTTAAAGAAGAAATTACCTCTGATCCGAATCTGAAGGTCAGAGAACACGATAATTAAAAGCCTGATTGTCAAAGTATTAATACTGATTTTTTTTACGAACGTAACCTTGTCACTCGCTTAGGAGTATAAATCGCTGTTCGCAAAACAATCAAAATGAAAAAGTTTACAAGCGTATTGTTCTTCTCCCTATGTTCGGTAGTACTTTTTTCCCAAGTGCCGCAAGTATTATTCTACGGCTATATTGAACAAGGAGTATTTGAAGATCCCTACAAATCAAAAAAGAAGAAAGAGAAAGCTCCCGAAAAAATTCAAGATGTAAAAGTCTTTATTTATGTGGACGACTCTTTAATCAGAACGGAGGATGCTCGCAGTACCGGATTTTATGCGGTTTTGCTAGATGCCGGGCAGAAATACCGAGTTGTATTTGAAAAGGAAGGTTATTTCTGCAAGTGCTTTGAAATGGACTGCATAGAGGTTCAGTCACCCGGCGAGGAAGGTGCACTGAAGTGTCTAACAGATGTTTCTTTGTTCAAGAAAGTAGACAATGACGACCTCTTATCATTGTGTAAGGTCCCATATGCCAAATGCAAATTCGACCTCGCAACCAATGACATGTCATGGGATTTGGAATACACCGCCAGAGCCCGCGAAAAGTTTTATGAGTTGGCAGAGCCATATTACATGGCTGCAAAAAAATAAATGTTCGTTATATCAAGGAAAGGAGTCTTCATGGCTCCTTTTTCTATTCCAGATTTTGCAGTTGATATTGTCGTGAAGCGTTGAAAGGCAAAAAGGACGATAGCTCTCGCAAGATTTTTATTATAATACCGTGAATAGCCGTTAGGCGGGATAAAATCGAAATCTGGGTTTAAAAAGCTTTTGAAACCATGAGAGATATATCATCCGTCTTTGTGCAGATATCAAATCATAGATATACTACATTTGGCTTTATGAAGTTCAAACTCCTTCCCTCCTATCCGCTATTCTTCATCTTTTCGGGAATGATGATGTGTTCATTGGCTTTATATTCTCAAAACATTTTTGAAAGCAAATCAGCGCTTGTGAGTTTTTCTTCAAAGGCCCCTCACGAAAACATTTCTGCGGCAACTACATCTTTGAAGGGTCTATTGAATACGGCTGATAACAATTTTGCCTTTTCAATAGATGTGAATTCATTTAAGGGTTTCAACAGTGATCTTCAAAGAGAACATTTCAACGAGAATTACCTGGAAAGCGACGTTTATCCAAAAGCAAGTTTTAGTGGAAAACTCATTGACAAGTTTGATGTAAGTCTTACGACCCAGAAAATCAGGTCTAAAGGAAGTTTGGATATACATGGCGTTAAGAAAGAACGAATAATCGAAGTAACCATCGTAAAGACAGGTGAATCATACCTTGTAAGTACTTCCTTTATCATTCCCCTGACTGATCATGGAATAAAAATACCCAAAATTGTCAATCAGAAAATTGCCGAATCTATAGATGTAGTTGTAAAAAGTGAAATGGTCAAAAGACAATAGATTGCTTTCGCATTTATTTTGGGGTAGCATATTTTTCATGTTGACCGGAATATGCGTCAAAGCCCAAACACCGGAATTAAAGTTTCTGGAGGTCGCCGGAAAGCGCAGTAACCTTCAAATTCTTAATATTGAACAAGACTTTAGGGGTTACTTATGGTTGGGCACCAACAAAGGGATTCTGAAATACGATGGTTTAGACTACCTTGAGATTGCTCTCCCCGATTCCCTTATTAAGTCGCGGGTTTCCCATCTATCTATTTCAGGTGATCAAGTAGTAGCGGGTTTCGAAAGCGGAAATTTGATCTCATTCAGTGTACTAAATCCTAATAGATTCAGTGTTTGGAACTTAAGCGAAATTGAAATCACCTCGAGCGCCATTGGTGTTGATGGATCAATTTGGGTTGGAACAAACGGCGATGGATTGATTAGAATTCAAGGCAATCAAATTCACCGATACGGCATTGGCGATGGACTTGCCGATGTATTTGTTCATGACTTGTTATTTCTGCAAGAAGAACTCATGATAGCTACAGATTTGGGACTCTCTATATGCAAAATAAATGGCGACAAAGTCGATTTTAGCAATAGAAATACTGAATCGGGTTTAACAGATAACCTCGTATTATCATTATGTGTTTTTGATGAAACGCATCTTTTGATTGGAATGGAAAACGGTACAATTACTCACCACGAGTACCACACTGATCAATTTAAGAGCTACACTCCTCTAGACTCTTTAGAGATATCGGGCATAAACCAAATGCTCATATTGAATGAAAATATTCTTGCCATTACCGAAAGTGATGGTGCGCTTGTTATCGAGAGAAAGGATCCTTCAAAAATTCAACAATTCGATTTAGGCGAAAACAGTCGAGGTTCAAAAATATCCGATTGTCTTGCCGATGAAGAAGGCAACTTGATCATTGCTGAATCAAGCTACCAGCTTATTCACGCAGATTTCAGAATACAGTTTATCATCGAACATGAAAATCAGCCTTTCTACAACGCTCATTGTGTTTATTTCGATTCGAATGGCGATATTCTTTTTGCCAATGAAAAAGGAATTTTCAGACACAAGGTCGAATTTACAAAAGATCAATTCATCACAAAAGTTTATGAAACGAGTCTTGGAGATGCAGCAATTATAAGCCTTTGTGAAGGCAAGCCTGGAGAGATTTGGTTTGGAACATTTGGCAAAGGCTTGGGAATGATAAACTTAAATTCAGGCAAGATTCGACGGTTTACTGAGGCCGACGGTTTATTGAACAACAATGTTTTATCGATCGCCAAACAAGGAGACGTTCTTTGGTTGGCAACGCTCGGAGGTGCCGCTTCTCTCACAGAATCTGAGGGTCGGTATACTTTTCAAACTTATGACCACAAAAGTTCTCTCAGCAGCAGTTATGTATACTGTGCGTTTGTAAGTTCTCAAAATGTGGTCTGGCTTGGCACTGATGGCAATGGACCTGTAAAATATGTTGGAGGTCAATTTCAATTTCTTAAATCAAATTTCCCTGAAATTGGAAAGTCTATTGTATCAATTACCGAGGACCTTGATGGGAATTTGTGGTTCTATTCGGCTGACAAAGGACTGCAGTATACGAATGGCCAAGAACTTCGTTCCTTTCCACTTTCGGTAGATGCTGAAAACATTGAAGTATACGCTATCCAAGGCGATCCACTCGGCAATATTGTAGCTCTTACTTCATTTGGTATAGCGCTTCTAAATCATAGATCGGATCACATAAGCTTTATAATTCCTGATCGAAATGTATCGAGCAATTTTGTAAATGTCATCACCCGCGACAACAACGGAGATTTATGGATAGGGACAGAACTATCTATGATAAAGTTTCGAGAAATTTCATCGTCAGGAGTAAGTCAACCGCGAACGATACTTGAGAATATTTCGGTTCTATTGCAACCCATTGATTCAACACAACATCTATACAGATACGATCAAAACCATTTCACATTTGATATTACTTCGATTTGGTTTCAGCGTCCGGAAATGATTTCGTTCCAAACGAAACTGGAAGGCTTTGACCTTGATTGGGTAGATACTCGCAATAGGACAATAGTTTTCCCTTCATTGCCGCCCGGTAAGTATAGGTTTATGGTGCGCTCATCGGCCAATGAGGATTGGGAAAATGCAAGGGTTGAAAGTTGGGACTTCGAAATTGAAAAGCCCTATTGGAATCGTTGGTGGTTCATCTCAGCGATGGTTTTGCTTATAATGCTTACCATCTCTGCATTAATACGTGTTCGCTTGAACTTTATCAAGCGCCGGGAGTCACTTAGCCGACAAAAGGTTCAAAGTCAATTTGACACCCTAAGAAACCAAGTAAATCCACACTTTTTATTTAATTCATTTAATACACTCATTTCTATCATTGAGCAAGATTCCGATGAAGCCGTCAACTATGTCGAAAAGCTTTCGGATTATTTCAGAATTGTGTTGGAGCAGCGAGATAAAGATGTAATAACTCTAAGAGATGAACTTGAACTTGTAAAAAGTTACTTATTTCTGCAAAAAAAACGCTTCGGCGAAAACTTGATATATCACCTAAATATTAGCGAAGGGAATATGTCATCGTTGGTTCCTCCACTCACAATTCAGATTTTGATTGAGAATTCTATAAAACATAACGTCATATCCAAGCTGAAACCCTTACACGTAACCATAGAAGAAATAAATGGCAAATTGAGAATAAAGAATAACCTTCAGCCAAAATTGGTAAAAGAAACCAGCACCGGGATAGGTTTAGAGAATGTAAAGAACCGTTATCGAATTCTTTTTGGCAAAGAAGTACAAATCAAAGAAAGTGGTGATTTTTTTACGGTTGAACTTCCCATTCAAAATGAAATACAATAGAAAAATATTACCATGCGCACTTTCCTTATAGAAGACGAGCCATTGGCACTTTCAAGGTTGAAGAATCTCTTATCAAAATCGTTAGAAAAAATTGACGTTATTGGCGATGCAGACAGCGTGGAATCTGCTTTACATTGGTTAAACGAAAACAAAGCGCCAGATCTAATCATCACCGACGTTCAGTTGGCAGATGGAAGTTGTTTTGATCTGTTTTCAAAACATACACCTTCCTGCCCGATCATATTTATCACAGCTTACAACCATTATGCGATCGAAGCCTTTAAAGTAAACGCTTTAGATTACTTGCTTAAGCCAGTGAAACCTGACGATCTGAACAATGCATTGGCGAAAGCGAGTAAAAGACTCATACCATCTGTGACAAGCATCGACTATACAAAATTAGCACAAGCAATTCTTCAAGAAGAATCGAAATATGAACGCAGATATCTCATACGTTACGGAGAACAGATCAGATCTGTTGATTCTGATGAAATAGCCTATATATATACGATTCAGAAGGCCATATTTCTTGTTATGTTCAATGGAAAGGAGTATCCGTTAGACAAAACAATGGATGTGCTCGAAAGTGAGTTGGATCCAAAAAAATTCTTTCGAATCAACCGACAATTTATTGTGAGCATAAAGTCGATTGGTCACATGCATACTGTTTCTAAGTCGCGCGTGCAGCTCGATCTGATACCTCCATTCAAAGGTGATGACGTGATAGTGAGTACAGAAAAGTCGCCCATTTTTAAAGAATGGCTCGGCGGCTAAGTCAATTCTCATTCAGTATACTATTTTCCCAACTGGGCGCGAGTTTTGTTCTTGTGGGAGTGTTACATAATGAATATGCCGGGCAATGTTTGGAATATTGAAACCAGAATCCGTATTGGGATTCGCGATGAAGTGCTAAACCTCAAAGATAGCAAGTGCTCTCGCAAGATTTTTATTTGATGGTGTATATTCTTACATCAAGAATAAAAATCGAGAAAGTGCTTGACATGAAATGGGTTTGGTGCTGCAATAGATTTCCAATGCGGATTCTGGGTTAAAGGTACCTCTAAAAACCTGCTTGATGTTTCGCGGTCGTCGAAGACAAACTTCCTGACCTAAATCAGGAAAGGCGCGTAGCTGGATGCTCTGCAACCTAGATATAGTGCAGTATCATGACCGATTTCTCAAAGTCAGAAACTACTTTTATTTGATTTCAATTCGTGTACTTCAAAGTCCGCAGGATGCACAGAAGCGGTCAATCCTCGACTTCTCTGTGCTCCTTCGGCACCATTTCTGGGCTTTCCCGTTCAACTCTCTTTTTTCCTTATTCAAGAGCTTTGAATTGCAGCGAGAAATCATTCGAACAATCTTTGTGAAGTAAATCAAAAAACGCATGAAGTCAGACATAATTGTAGCTTTCTCGGTCCTTTTGTTCCTAGCTTCTTGCACCCACGAACCGCCCATCACACTCGTTGAAAATCCTGGAGGCGGAAATGGCGGTGGTGGCGGTGGTTCCGAATGCGACCCAAATACAGTGTATTTTGTAAATGATATTTTGCCAATTATTGTTTCAAATTGTGCGATGAGCGGTTGTCATGATCCGGTAAGTCATGAGGAAGGTGTTGTGTTAAACAACTATCCAAACATTATGAACACTGGAGAAATTGTGCCTGGCGATCCATGGGACAGTGAGTTGTTCGAAAAAATAAATGAAAATGATGATGATGACATAATGCCTCCTCCTCCATCGAATCCGCTTTCAGGAGATCAAATAGCACTTATTCAAACATGGATACAACAGGGAGCTCAGAACAATGAATGTGTTATAGTAGACTGCAATCTCACAAATGTGACTTTCACCAATACAATTCAGCCGATCATTGCCAACAATTGTGCAGGTTGCCACGGCGCTAGTTCTCCGAGTGGTGGACTTTCGCTTACTACTTACAGTCAGATAAATTCTATTGCTCAAAATGGTGTGCTCGAAAATGTCCTATATGGAATCAATGGCGCAGTTCCAATGCCTTACAACACAAACTCTTTAAATGATTGTTTTCTCGATCAGATTAATATCTGGTTAAGTGAAGGTGCTCCAAACAACTAATACCAATGATATTTTAGTGTACCTCTAAAAACCTGTTTTAGAGATACACTTAAGCTCATTGTAGCGAAACGGAATTGGATTATTACATAAATCCAAACGGTAAAAATGAACGGTCATTATTGTTTATACCAGAACCCGCACTGGAAGGCGCGATGAAGCGCCAATACCGTTGATGTAGCTGTAATAGATTTCCAATGCGGATTCTGGGTTTATTAGATCATGAAAAATAAAATATTGAATGCACACTGGAGGGTATTGAAGTCGCAAGACTTCAGTACCAGAATAAAAGTGCTTTCAGTATTATTGGGAGCAAGCTTTACGCTACTTTTCGTACACAGCTATATGTGGTTTCAGAGCGATTATGATGATGTTCGAGATCAAATCCAGCTGTCACTCTCAGGCATAATTCTAACCTTGTCATCTGAAATAGACATAGAATCGCACTATCGACTTTTGTCAAGTCATCCCTCTTTGGATGAAATTTGACAGGTCTATAAAGATGAGGATTACTATCAAATTTACAATAAACTGAAGAAGGCAAAAATTGCAAACTCAATAGAAACAGACATCGTTACGGTCTTTTTGGACCCTAAGAATAATTCAACTTTTATTGGTGTTAGTTCCAGTGATAAACCTCGCTTTAGGCATTTGTATAATGAAGCCAGTAAAGCCCATCCTGTTCAAAAGGCCGGATTCATTTCATTTAATGATAATTCAAATGATCAAGAAGAGAGAATCAGTGCATTTGCGCCAATAAAAGATTCGAAAGGAAATACGACTTTGTATGTGGTTGCAACATCAGACTTTTCGGCAATAAACAATTTGTTGCTTGGCAAAAAAATCAAGTGTCTTTGAATATGGTAGTTATCATTATTGCAATTTTACTAGTACTCTATGGAGTAATAAATCCGCTCTTGCGAAAACAGGAAAAGGCTGAACATCAGCTTTTACAGAAAAGCAAAGAGTCGAAAGAAAGCGTTTCATACGCCCGACATATTCAAGATGCCATTCTCCCAAAAGAATCAGAGTTTTCCGGAGCATTTAGTGAAGTATTTATTTTAAATCAACCAAAAGACATAGTAAGCGGAGATATTTTATGGTCGCACAAACGAGGTAATAAAACATTTGTGGCCTTATTAGATTGCACGGGGCATGGAGTTCTAGGAGCATTCATAACATTTCTGGCTTACGATGCCCTCAATAGGATTGTGGTAAATGAAAAAATTGAATCTCCTACCCAAGTTCTTGAAAGACTCGATACTGATTTGAAAGGCACATTAATGAAAGAAGCCAACCATGGATATATGCATGGACTTGATATTGGATTTTGCTTATTCGACTTCGATAATATGATATTGACTTATTCAGGTGCCCGGCATCAAATGCTCATGATCAATGGAGAATTGAATCTCACGAAAGGAAATAGAAGATCTATTGGGGAAAACTTTCGAAAGCATCTCCCTGGCTTTACAGAGATAGAGTTGGCATTCAGTAAAACCGATAATTTCTATTTATGGACAGATGGAATTCCTGACCAATTTGGTGGGCCAAATGATAAAAAACTTAGTGCCAAAAGGCTCATTTCTATGTTAGATGATGTAAGTGGATATACTCTTGCGCAGCAGAAAAAAATATTGTCTTATAAAATTGATCAATGGATCAAAAATCGCGAACAAGTTGATGATATTTTTCTGGTTGGTCTTCGAGCCTAAATAGATGCTTCAAAATATGTCGAATGTCATTTTTATTTTTATCGAATCAATCGCAAGTAGTTCCGAAAGCACTTATAAATATCAGGAAGTCGGTTACACTTACCAACCCATCACCCGATAGGTCGTAGATACCGCAAGGAGAATCACCACCAAACACTCCCAGGAAAGAGAGCAGATCTGTTGTACCCACTTGACCACTCGAATCAAAATCTCCTTCACAAGGTGCAGCTCCGAGTGTAATATTTAAAGTGAACAATTCTCCATCGAAATTCGCTCGAGGGAAAAATCTGAGATAGATAGTTTCATTTGCAAGTGCTGGATTGTTGAAGTCTAATTGATCTATAAGTGCAAGACATTGTATTTCTGTAAAACTACCACACTGGCCTGAGTAAACTGCTAACTCCATAGATTCACCGTTGAACAATGTACTCTTGTTGAGAGTGAATAAACCATCGTTTGGAACTACTACTTTGAACCATATATCTGCTCCAAAATAAAACCCGCAACTTGGAATTGTCGCCACAGAAATCGGTTCACTTGTACAATAACGAGAATCTACTGTATCCAATTCGCAAGGTGAGTTATAAGAAAGCAAAATTGCGTCTGCACAAAAATCATTGTTGGGAATATTTGGTTCCCAAATGCACAAATTAAAAGGTCCTCCATCTTCGCTGCCAATAGTATAAACTCTTAAGTACAACGTTTGGCCTGCAAGACTTATATCATGAATGTTGAAAGTCGATCTGTTTTGAGCGCAATACACTTCGTTTAGGCCTGTGCAATTGCCCGTATATATAGCGTACATCAGATTTAGGCTTGTCAAATTTTCTCTTTCAATTCTCAAGTGACCTGATGCAGGCATTTCGAAAGTAAACCATACATCTCCTCCCACATAAAACCCACAAGTAGGTGTAGGATGAACCTCCTCTGTGCAATTTTGATTGGTAAAGACCTGAGGACTACATTCAGTGAGAACAGGAATTGCTATGGCATTTGCACAATTGTCATTTGTTGGAATTACAGGATCCCAAATACATATTTCGAATGTGCCACCGTCAAAACTACCCATATTCCAAATGCGCAAAAACAAGGTTTGACCTGCAAGCTCTGGTGCAGCCATGGTATAGGTGTTCTGGTTTTGAGCGCAAAAAATCTGAGTCATATTTCCACAGGTTCCTGAATACACAGCGTACTGCGCATTCACACTTTGAATGTTATTTCGTTCAATTCTAAATTCTCCGGATGTCGGCACTGTAAAATGAAACCAAACGTCAGTTCCTTGATAAAAACCACAATTTGGATTAGGTGCTACTGTTACCGCCTCACCAGTGCAATATGCATTCGAGAACGTTTGCATCAAACAGGCTAGATTCACCTGGAGTCCAATTGAATTGCTACAGAAATCATTGTCCGGAATCAATGGCTCCCATAGACAAAGAGAAAATATACCTCCTTCCTTATTACCAAAATTAAATAACCTAATGTGTATGGTTTGACCAGCAAGAGCTTCATTGTGTATGTTAAAGGTCGGTCTGTTTTGAGCGCAATTAAGCTCAGTCAAGCTTCCACAAGCGCCAGTATACAAGGTATATGAAGCATTTATATTTGCTATGTTCACACGTTCAATACGCAAGTGCCCTGATACAGGAAACACAAAAGAAAACCAAACGTCACCACCAGAAAAAAAACCACACGATGGGTTTGGAGGAGTCGAGGGGTCTGCACCTGTGCAATTCTCGTTAGAAAAAGTCTGAGCATTGCAAGTCGCACCTACAGGTAGTTGAATCGCATTTATACAAAAATCATTGTCCGGAATTGCTGGTTCCCAGGCGCATAAACTAAACAGACCCCCTTCTTCTTCATTGTAATTGAACACCCTAATGTAAAGCGTCACTCCTGCCAATGATTCATCGTGTATAGTCCAGTTCGCAGTAAGTTGCAAACATTGCATTACGCTAAAATTTCCACAAGAACCGCTATAAACGACAAATTGAGCATTCATACCTGCTCCATTAATTCGTTCGATTCGCAAATGGCCTGAGTTTGGAACGACTACAGTATACCAAACATCACCTCCTTGGTAAAAACCACAAGGAGGATTGGCAGCGATGGTAGTTGATTGAGATGTGCTGTTCACTGCTGAATAGGGCAGCGAAACACAAGACGCAGAAACAGGGAGTGCAATGGCATTTGCACAAAGGTCATTAGCTGGCACAAAAGGATCATAAATACACATGTTGAACACACCACCGACTAGGCTATTGCGATTCCAAACACGCAAGTAAAGGGTCTGTCCTGCCCTTTCCACTTCATTGAAAGTATAATTTAGTGGTAAATTGGCATTGCTTCTATTTCGACAAGTTATTTGGGTAAAGCTGCCACAGGAACCTTCGTAGAGTACAAAAGCTGCATTCATAGAACCTAGATTAGTCCTTTCAATTCTCACTTGACCCGAAGCAGGCACCACAAAACTTATCCAAATATCGTTTCCTAAATATAACCCACAAGAAGGGTTGGAGGCAACAGTTAAGGCTTCGCTGGTAGCACCTATGGTGGAATAAGGTGCTGTGACACAAGATAGACCTATTGGCACTGAAATGGCCATGTGGCAAGAATCACCAGCAATTCCGAATGACTTGGTAATGGAGAAAAGAGCCGAGATTGCAATAATCCATCGAAGTGTATGTGTTGTTTTCATTTGGAAAAAGAGTTTCGACAAAGATCACCGAGCCAAGCTTTTAAAAGGTCGCCCATATGGGTGAATATCGTTAGTCTCTGTTTAAAAACCAGAATCCGCATTGGAAATCTATTCTAGCGCTAACCCCCTTTGATATCAATCACTTTCTCGATTTTTATTCTTGATGTATGAATATACACGATCAAATAATCCCGCATTGCGCATTGGAAGTGTCTTGATGTTAATGCGCTGCGGGATTCTCGAATCTACACAATGGACCAAAGTAATAGTTCGACCTATATTCCGATATCTCCATCGCGTGATTCGGGATAATACCAATTCTGCACAATAAATAGTCCATGCTGCATTGCGCATTGGATGTTTTTTTTGGGTAATGCGCTGCAGCATCTTGCATGCACGAAATGGTAAATGCCGTCAGAGTAGCTGTCATAGGCCAATGGAGTGAAACGGAATTGGCCTATTTACAAACACATAAACGGTACTAACGCTACAATAGATTTCCAATGCGGATTTTGGGTTTAAGGGAAAGTGAATTCGTCAATGATTGAAAGAATTTATGAGAGCACTCCTCGTATCATACCTTCACCAAATGAAAACAATATTTATCACAGGAGCGGGAGGCGGAATTGGTTTGGCAACGGCACAATTACTCTCTGACAAGGGATATGATGTAATAGTTTCGGTTAGGAATAAAGAAAAAGCAGTTGCATTACTTCCATCTTCGGTAGAAATCACCGAGTTTGATGTACGCGATTACAAAAAAGTAAAAGAGGTATTCGATGACGTGATTGTAAGGCATGCAAAAATTGACGTTTTGATAAACAATGCAGGTCTCGGCTATTTCGACCCCATTGCTGATGGTTCCATCGAACATTGGCATGAAATGGTTGATGTAAATGTGAAAGGATTGCTAAACTGTATTCATGTGGCATTACCCATGCTCATTCAATCGCAGGGATTGGTAATTAATCTTGGGTCGGTAGCATCTAGAAATGTATTTGCCAACTCCGGGGTTTATGCAGCCACCAAACATGCGGTATTAGCCATAAGTGAAAGTTTACGCACAGAACTAAGTGGCAAGATTAAGGTTAGCACTATCATGCCAGGAGCTGTGAATACACCATTTATCACAAAGACCCAAAACAATGAACTGTTAAAGGATTACATACCCTATTTCGCGAGTGGTCTAGATCCGCAAACAATTGCAGAGGCAATTCTTTTTTGCATCGAAGCGCCTGAAGGCGCTGTGATCAGCGAAATCACCGTTCGACCAGATCGCAAAATACGGTAGATACGCGATTTATCGTGTATCCATCCCTCGCCGCGCATACATAGTGTGCATGGCACGAGTAGACGAGATAAATCGTGTCTCTACCGCAACCTACTCACCTCTGTTCTTGCAAATTCTGCCATTTGTTCATCACTTAGATGTTGATGGTCCTTAACGGATATGGGTTTGCCAATTTGAACCCTAATTATACCAGGGCGCAATTTGAATGAACCACTCGGAAGAACTTCTCTAGCCCCAGAAATTCCAATTGGTACAATGTCTATTCCACCTTCTCTAGCTATAATAAACGAACCTTTTTTAAACAACAACATGTCTCCAGTTTTTGATCGGGTACCTTCCGGAAATGATATCACATTGCGCCCTTCGCGAATAATCTTAGCGGCTCTCTTCATGCTCAGCAAAGCATTTTCTTTATTGCCACGATCTACAAAAATCATCCCTACTGCCCTCATGTACCAACCTAGAAAAGGAACTTTGCGAAGTTCTTGTTTGGCTATAAAAAACAGGGGAACAGGCACAGACCTTACCAATGCTGCAATATCGAATTGCGATTCGTGGTTGGCAATATAGATGCAGGCCCTATCGCGGGGAGCATTTTCGCGGCCGCTTACCTTTATTAGAACTCCCGAAACAATCATCACCACTGGCGACCACATAATTCTTGAACATACATAGATCGCCCTTTTTCTGCTCAACAGTAATGGCACAAGAAGAATTCCAGATGTAGCGCAAACGGCAGACCATATTGCCAGGATAAACAACTGAAACGGGTTCAGGATTCTCCATAAAATATCCATGCAGCAAAGAAAAGCGAATTGACCGTTTAAACCCATATTTTACAGTTCAAATTGTCTTGAAGCGCCGAAAGGCGAAAAGGACGGGAGTTCTCGCAAGATTTTTATCCCGTTTAGCGCATTGTGGTAGAAGAAAAATATACCAATGTTACTTCATAAATGGTACATCCTGCATTGCGACTTGAAAGTCTGTTTTGTGTAATGCATTACAGGATCTTGTATGCATGAAGTGGTAAATGCACTGAGGGATACAAGATGGCGAAACAAGAATATTCACCAAATGGACGCCGAAAAGCCATCTTGTGATTTGGGAGCATTTGAAAGCGAATTATACATACGGTCAAAATATAAATCGAGAAAGCGCCCGTCATTGCAAACTTTCAGTGATGTATTAGATTTAAACTGCAGAATCAGGGTTAATTCTTGCAAAAACCAATGGCAACTTTGATTTACCTTCATCCTTTGGGAATACGCCGTGTAACGGACAAAAGTTGGATATAGGCCCAATTGATTTAGGAATCCATATCAACACCACAAGTAATTTCGGTTTATTTTTCCACCGTGAAAGGGCTCTTAATATTTTTAGCGATAACACTCTTGATTTGTAAAGATTCGAATGGACAAGTCACAGACAAAAAAAGGAACTCCCTTCTCGCCTATCCCGTACTTTTTCGATTACCCGAAACCCGCTGGGGAATTGGCATTGCATCGAGCTATCAGTTTTACATCAATAAAACCGATAGCATTTCTCCTTCAAGTCAAGTGCAATTTGGATTAGCCTACACTCAAAACAAACAGTCGCTCATTTACCTTCCCTACTCTTTTTGGTGGGATGAGCGTCGCAACAATCTTTCAGGAGAGCTCGGCTACTATGACTATTCTTACAATTTCTTCGGCGTCGGGTTCGACTCTGATGCTTCAATAGAAGAAAACTATCAGGTTTCTTTTCCAAGGTTTAGGGGAAATTATTTGAGACAGATCATTCCAAATTACTACTTAGGAACCAGATGGTGGTATGAGGATTATCGAATAACGAAAACATTGGAAGGTGGTCAATTAGCTGCAGATCAAGTGCCAGGGTCTCAAAGCAGTACAACAAGTGGACCTGGATTTGTGTTTGTGTTTGATAATAGGGACAACATTTTCGAAACACGTCAGGGATATTTCTTAGAACTTGTTTGGCACAATCAATCGAGAATTACAGGAAGTAATTTTTGGTATGATCGTTATCGTTTCGACATCCGCAAATTCATTCCTTTGGGGAAAAGAAATAGCCTTGCCATTCAGGGATTCGGCGATTTCCTGAGAGGTTCGGTGCCTTTCAGTCAAATGGCTTCTATAGGAGGTTCAAAAAGAATGCGAGGATTCTATGAAGGCCATTTTCGCGACAAAAACATGTTGATGCTTCAAATGGAAGCGCGAATCAAAGTTTATAAACGTTGGGGTATTACAACATTCGCTCACGGTGGAGTTCTCGCCAATGAACGAATGTCTTTTGCAATAAACTATACTCATCCTGCCGCAGGATTGGGTATTCGCTATATGTTCGATAATGAAAAGCGCTTAAACGTGCGACTTGATTATGCTGTATCAAGTGAAGCACGGCTTTTCTATTTTACGGTTGGAGAAGCCTTCTAAAGATGCAGATGGATGCAGAAAAACAAATGCCTTCATAAAACCAAATTGACATTCGGTATTCTCTATAGGGAAATATCGTTGTACAATTTTCCTTCTATACTTCAATTGCAGAAAGCGAATTATCTCTCGAATTAATTCTTCCACTCAGCTACAAACACATTGGTATCGTAAGTACGACCATTGTGACGATTGCTGCAGAAGGCAAGTCTTTTGCCGTCTGGTGAAAACATCGGGAAAGAATCGAAAGTTTTGTCGAATGTAATCTGGTCTATGCCGGTACCATCGAGGTTGATAGAAAAGATATTGAAATGAAAACCTTTTTCAGCGTGGTAATTCGAACTAAAGAGGATCTTCGTTCCATCAGGATTGAACACTGGGGCCCAGTTGGCTTTGGTGAGATTTGTAACTTGTTGCACGTTGGAACCATCGGCATTGGCTACAAATATTTCTAGAGCAGATGGCTCCACTAAATCCTCCTTCAAGAAATCTTTGTACTTCTTTAGATCTTCTCCTTTCGGACGACTTGCTCTCCAAACGAGTTTTGTTCCATCGGGAGAAAAGCTCGCACCCCCATCATATCCGGGAGTATTCGTTATTTGTTTGATATCAGAACCATCAATGTTCATTGTCCACAGTTCCAAATCACCGCTGCGGGTGCTAGTAAATACAATTTTATCTCCTTTTGGAGAAACAGTTGCCTCAGCGTCATAGCCCGGAGCATTGGTCAATTGTTTTACAATGTTGCCTTTGCGATCCGACACAAAGATGTCGTATTCAGGATAGATAGGCCATACATAACGACCCGGAACACGCTCTGGTACTGGAGGACAAGTGTCATGTTTTAGAAAAGTAGATGCATAAAGAATGGTGCTATCACCTGGCATGAAAAACGAACACGTGGTTCTGCCTTTTCCGTTAGAGATAATGTCGCGTTTGGAACTATCGGCAGGAGCATCCGCACTCATCATAAAAATCTGGTCGCAACCCACACCCCACCTCTTGTTATCGCTCTGAAAAATGAGACTCTGACCATTAAAACTCCAGTAAGCTTCTGCATTGTTTCCTCCATAGGTGAGCTGCTTTACAGAAGAAAAATATTTCTCCTCTGGGTACATAACTGGTCCCCCCGCTAAAGAATCATTGTTTATTTGGGCTGGTTTTGCCTCTTCCACTTTAGGAGTTGGGCCTTGGTTTTCACAGCTCACGATAGTTAGTGCCAATGCAGCGATCAGAAAGAATTTCATAATAATGTTCAAATTTCAAGCGCGAAAATAACCGAGCGATAGGGTCGATTTGTCATGGATTTGTTCATGGATTCCCACTTTCGATCGACCTACAACTGATAAGAATCAGTTTTCGAAAAGGGACCTCAAAAACTGACATTGCAAAGACTCAGGAATATGGACTACGATTAATTTCGCGGCATGAAACACATGATTCGTTTTGCCTTTGCAACTATACTAGTAGCCGGTTTTTTGCAAGCTTGTAAAACAAGTGAGTCGGTATTAAAAAGTGCACCCCACAATAGTAAGCAGCAGATATTAAAAGACATTTCGGTTTTGTCGCACGACAGTCTGGGTGGACGAGGTACAGGCCAAGCCGGCGAATTAAAGGCTGCTAATTACATCGTTTCCCGATTCGCAGAATTGGGACTGACTCCCAAAGGAAGCGAGGGTTGGATTCAGACTTTTTCTTTCAAACCGCAGCCTGCGGCACAGATCCACATGGTTAACGATAGTGCCAAATTGGGAATGGCTTTGGTGAAAGAGATTACCGGTCGCAACGTGATTGCCTATAAAGACTATGGATCCGCAAATATTGTTGTGATTGGGGCACACTTTGATCACCTCGGTATGGGTGAAGAAAACTCGCTTTGGACGGGAGATGCTGCTATACACAATGGTGCAGATGACAACGCAAGCGGAGTTGCGGCATTGCTCGAAATTGCACATGAGATTAGCTCGAATCCAACAAAATACAATGGAAACAACTTCCTCTTCATAGCATTCAGTGGAGAGGAAAGAGGATTATGGGGCAGTAATTATTTCTGCAAGAACCCTACGATAAATTTGAAGAAGGTGACATACATGTTGAACATGGACATGGTTGGACGCTTGAACAGTGAGAAAAAGATGGCCATAAACGGCACTGGCACTTCTCCAGCCTGGAATGAAGTACTTCAAGGACTGGCCACAGAGGTGAGCATCATTACCTCTGAGAGTGGCGTTGGTCCGAGTGATCATACATCATTTTACAATATAGATATTCCTGCTTTACACTTCTTCACTGGGCAGCACGAAGACTACCATAAACCATCCGATGATGTAGAAAAGATCAACCTCGATGGAGAAATTCTAGTGGTGAATTATATCGAACGACTGATTGAAACACTCAACAGCAGATCAAAGCTTGCCTTTACACGTACAAAAGACGAGTCAACTTCAAAGGCTTCGAACTTTAAGGTAACTCTTGGTGTGATCCCCGACTATTTATACGATGGAATAGGAATGCGTTTGGATGGCACAAAAGAAGGTCGACCGGCTGAAAAAGCAGGTTTGATAAAAGGAGACATTGTTCTCAAAATTGGAGAGAACACAGTAAACGACATGCAGAGTTATATGGAGGCTTTAGGGAAATTCGACAAGGGACAAACAACTCCTGTTTTGATCAAGAGAAATGGTGAGGAAATGACTTTTCAGGTGGTTTGGGAGTAAGAGCTAACAGCAGCAGATTCGTTGCTATTGCGAATGATTTCTGCCAAAGCAGAAACTGTTCCCTCCCATGAAAAATGTTGTTCCACCAACGATTTCGCATTCATTTTAAGGCTTTCGCATAATGGTTGGTCATTGAGCAGTTTCACTATAGCATTGGCAACTTCCTCCGCTTGATCTGCAATAAGGCACTCTTTACCATTTGTCACTGACATAGCACCGGCCGCCAATTGCGAAGTAATACAAGGGATTTCCATACTCATAGCCTCTAGGATTTTATTTTGCAATCCCGTTCCAATTCTCATCGGAGCAGCGAAAACTTTGCTCCGGGCATAAGCATCTCGAATATCATTCATCCAACCGGGTACTAAAATATTTGTAGCTGCCAATCGCAAGACATCATTTGAAGGATTTGCTCCGGCAATCATCAAAATGGCATTGGGAAGTTGTTTGCACACAAGAGGCATCACTTCATTCGCCAAAAAAATGGCACAATCGATATTAGGAGGATATCCCATATTTCCGGTGAACAAAATATCTACGTCCTTCTTTATCTCCGGTTGTGGTCTAAAAAACTCAGTATCTACTCCATTTGAAATCACATGTATTTTTTCTCTGGATGGATGAAAGATCAACTCTCTATCTTGAGCCGAAATGATGGTGTGTCTTTCGAAATATTCAAAGATCAGATTTTCATATCTGGCTAATCTCTTGGCTTCTTCACGGAGCATCAATTTCATTGGCCAAGAAGAACCCGAAAGTCTTCGTGAATGGCCCATATTGAAAGCATCCATGTAGTCTAAAGTCTTGGGCACTTCATGCAAATGTTTGACATACTCAGCAGCGCGGATCAACTGACAGTAAATCCTATCAGGTTGAAAATCTTTCAATATTTTTTTGATTTTTTTTTGTGCTCGCGATTGAAAGAAATAGTGGATTTGATAAGGCTGACTCGAAAAAATGGCCAGTAGAAGTCTCCAAAAAATAAGTGGACGAGAGAGACTGATTATATGAACTTGAGAAGCAATTTTACTCAACTCATTTATAGAATCCGGATGAACATCTCCATCAGAAAGACAACATAGGCAGACCTCAAAGGACTCGGAGAGTAAACGTATTTGATGATATGCTCTCAGTTTATCCCCTTTTTCAAGCGGCCAAGGAACACGGGGAGTGAGAATGAAAAGCTTCATCATTTAGAGTCATTCTTTTTCAATAGCTTGTAAAACCCTATCAGATTTTTGACAATGGCTTTGTTGTTAAAATCTCTTTCAGCCAATAATCGACCATTGTGCCCGAGTTCTTTGATTACTTTCGGCTGAAGAACTTTTTCTATGGCTTCAATCCATTCTCTCTTGTTGTCTGCTATGAGAATATCTTTTCCATTGGTACAATTTATCCCTTCTGCACCCAAGCTAGTTGAGATGATAGCTTTACCAAGAGCCAGACCTTCAATTATTTTCACTCGAATACCTCCAGCGCTAAGCAGAGGAACAATCATAATTCCTTTTGACTTTATAAAAGACATTGCATCATCTACCTCACCTAATAACTCTACGTTTGGCTGATGTAAAATATCAAGATCCAAAGGCATATTGCGACCTGCCAAGCATAATTTCAATTTGGGATGGCGCTTATGAACTTCTGGCCAAATATCTTGCAAAAACCAAATAATTCCTTCTAAATTAGGAGTCCAGTCCATTGAACCCAAATGGAAAAGGCTAAGTTCCGGTTTATCATCTTCGTTGAAATCGTACTTTGAGATTTCTAAGCCTACAGGTATTGTTTTGATAGGCTTTTTTAATCCCAAATGAATAAATCTCTTCTTATCCTCTTCACTTATTGCGGCAATACCATTCACAGAAGCGACAACAGAAAGCTCATATTCCTTCAACTTCTTGGAGAGGTAATTGAGATAAGTTCTTTTTGCAAAATTTCGGGTTCCATTGGCCATCTTTTCCCAAATCACAAACTCTAAGTTGTGCGATCTCATTACAACAGGAGCATTGGAGTGTCTTCTTATTGTGGCCAAGTATGACGTCATGAACAGGCTCTCAAGTTGAATCACATCAAATTTGCGTTCCTTGAGAATACGGATCAACTTAATGTCAAAATCAGTAGAAAAAAAACGGCTGATATTGTAGGAATCTGAAGTCATGAAATTGGTAAATGCATCAACCATATTGACACGAGTATCTACATAAACGCCTTCAATTTCTGTTTGATCGAGGTATTCTTGAGGCATTTCCTCAAGCACAAAATCATGTTTTTGAGTGAAGATGGTCAGAATCTTTACTTGATGACCAGCCTCTATCAGTCCCTGAGTAATGTTATTCATGGCGATACAACCACCATCTCTAGCCGGTATTGGAGGTTTCAGGCATAATTGCAGCACTTTCATACTTTCGAAGGTTTTTCCACGATTCTTAGGAATATACCAATTCGCCTCAAAACTCTAATATAGGCGTCTCTCTCCAAAAGGATGCTGTCGTTAGCAGCTTTGTGTGTGAGCCACATAGCAAGAGGCATTAATATCAAAGTGCTCATCCACATTCCTTGCCAGGGCTCCAGAATTCCACTTTTGGCCATTCTTTCTCCACTTACAGTAAGGAGGTGATAAACTACAAATAATGCAATTGCCAATAGAATCGGCAGCCCCATTCCACCTTTGCGGATAATTGCTCCCAAAGGTGCCCCAATGAAAAACAGCACTAAACATATTACTGCGAGATACAATTTTCGATGCCACTCGATCTTGAATTTTCTAATGCTCTTGTTCCTTCCATCCAATTCGTCTCGTTGATTGGTAAATAGTTCTTTGTTTCTCCTGGTCATATCTTTTGCTGATTGAAGAACTCTCTTTTTCAATTTTGGAGATAATTCATCAAAGAAATATGTTCCCGCAATCGGGATTTTAGTTTTTTCAAATAACCTTTCTTCCACCATTAAGAGCGAGTCGGCTATTCTGGTGCTGTCTTGACGCGCTTCAAGCAAAGAGTCCTCTGAAATTACAACTCCTTCTACTTCTCCTGTAATTTGTTTCAGATGATGGGCATTTCGAATTGAATCTGTTTTTTCAGAAACAATAGATTTTCTGAATTTGGAATCATTGCGCCATGGATAATGCAGACTCTTCCAGAACACGTTTTGCATTCTCACTGCCACTGAGTCTCTTCTGGTGTTAAGGCTATCGATTGCATGATCTAATTGAGCCAAGGTCATCATTTCTTGAGAGCCCTTAAACAAATCCTCACTGTTGCCTTGAAACATGAGGGAACTGAGATCTAGTCGCAAGATCAACCTTTCGAACTTGGTTTCGATATGCGCATAAACAGGTGTTTTCTGCCGCCTATCTAATTGTTCATCGTAGCTGTATCCATTGTACAAATTCATAAACAAAAAACGTTTGTCCTTCGTTTGCTCCATGTTGCCTTTCTCGGCACGAATGACAGTTCTATTTCCTTTTTGACCATCTCGGTGATCATATATCAGTACGTCCCTCAATTCACCTGTGTCTTTATCGTTTTTGCTCACTCTTATGCTGATACCTGTTATACCATTGTAAAAAACCCCATCATTCAAATTGAGCGCAGGCTTTGCTTCCATGATGGCACTGAGCATAGTTCGGAATTTCAGATTGGCAATGGGCCATACATTATTGGCAAAAAGAAAAGCCGTTATAGAAATCACCAGACTGAATACAATAAGAGGTCGAAGAATACGAAATAGCGATATCCCCGCACTTTTCATGGCAGTGAGTTCATTGTGCTCGCCCAAAGCCCCAAGAGTCATTATACTACTCATAAGTATCGCAAGAGGCAGAGCCATGTTCACCAATCTCGCACTTACAAAGGTGAGAAGCTTAAAAATATTGAAGGCGCCGAGGTCTTTGCCTAAAAGTTCGTCTAGATAGAGCCATACGAACTGCATCTCAAATATGAACATGGCCACCAAAAAGGTGATGATAAAAGGCCCGGCATAGGTCCGAAGCAACAGTAGACTTAACCTGTTCACGGCTCGAAAATAGTCTGCTTGTGTCGAATCTGAGAATTCTCTTTATCAAAAAATGCTAAGAACTACTGTCAAATCACACGTTATCAATGTGTCAGCCTCGAATGTTGACAAGTTGAGAAGATGAGACTTTTAAAACGTTTCGAAGAGCAATAATTTCACGGGCACAATGTTTGCTTAATGCGAGCACAAACACTTCAATTGGAGCCCAACATGACCCTGAGAAATCTATTTCTTTCATTGATAATTATGCTCTTAGCCGAGCTTGGTTATGCGCAAAAACCAGGATCTGTGATGCCTAGTGGCACTTCCAGTGTAGATTATAATGTGAAAGATCAGAAAGGTCGGAAACAAGGACTATGGTATCGACAAGACTCTAAATCTAAAATGCTATACTACAAAGGTCAGTTCAAGGATAATGTGCCCTACGGAGAGTTCACTTTTTTTTATCAAGATGGTGAAATATCCAGCCTTATCAATCACGTGCAGGACACTATAATCAACGACTTTACAGGTTTTCACCCAAATGGAAAAACCAAAATGGCCGAAGGTCGATACCTCGGTAGCACGATGAATGGAGAGTGGTTGCGCCGAAAACACGGAATTTGGAAATTCTACGACCTCTCAGGAGTATTGCGAACAGAAGAGAACTATCAACACGACAAAATTCATGGAGTAAGTCGGACTTACTTCGGTTCTGGTCAATTGTTGGGTGAAACCACTTACATCAATGGAATCAAGGATGGTCCCTTTTTGGAGTGGTATGAAAATGGCCAAAAGAAAACAGAAGCCACATACACGAATGATGTGCTCGAAGGCAATATGGCGATGTATAGCGACAAAGGTAAAAGAGAAGCAGAAGGTTCATATATCAACGGTTTAAAGCATGGAAGATGGGTGAGCTATCTGCCAACTGGAAGCGTAGAAATGCAATTGAAATATGAGTTAGGCAAGGAAGTAACAAGGAGGTATGAAAACGGCACATTCATGGAATATTATCCCTCCTCTATTCCGAAACATGAATATACTTATGAGCAAGGCAAAAAGGATGGCCCGTTTACAGAGTGGTACGACTTGGGCGACCTTGTCAAAATTCCAACTACTCCAGAAGAACAAGCAATGGGCATCATGGAGCGCCAAAAGATTGAGAATAGAAAAGTGAAAATGGAGGGAAACTATCTGAATGATCATTTGGAGGGCGAGATCAAATATTATGATGAGAAAGCACGCATGGTGAGGAAAGAAGTTTGGGCAGATGGAATACTCAGGTTGGGCAAATGGAATACTCAGGCCCGAAAATAAATGAAAATAGTGCGTGACGGAATCTCAGAGAATCGAGAAAAAGGGTATTTTTGAGGAATCATCTCTCATGAAAATTTTACTCTCCATACTTCTTTGTTTCATTTTCTCCTCTGGTTGCAAAAAGGATGGGGACGCAGTCGTTGTTGACTTGGGTTATGAGTACTTTCCAAATCGAATTGGCACATACATTATTTATGAAGTCGATTCTACGGGTTATGGTATCAATGGTGAGGTGAATCTTCAGTATGAAGTGAAAGAATTGCTTGCAGAAGAATTCGTCGATGGAGAAAATCAGTTGGCGGTAAAAGTCGAGAGATATCAGAGATTAGATGATGGCGATGCCTGGGTATTAAGTGACGTTTGGACTCAAAAAAGGACCAATTCTTCAGCACAACGAATTGAGGAAGACGTTCGGTTCATTCGTTTGGGATTTCCAGTTGAATTGGACAAAACATGGAACGGAAATGCATACAACACCATGCAACCGTGGAACTACAAAATCACTTCAGTTGATGTACCATTATTTTACAATGGTCTTACATTCGAGAAAACAGCAACCGTTTTTCAGCGAAACAATGTGAATCTAATCGAAGAAGAAATTGCATCGGAGATCTACGCAAAAGGAGTTGGCATGATCTACAAGAGACTAAAAGATGTATCGTTTCAGCAAGGAGAGTTGATAGGTCTGGATATGACCATGACTATAATCGACTTTGGTGAGGAAGGAGAATAATTTCCAAAACAAAATACGGATGACCAAAATTATAACGGCACTACTAAGTGTCCTTTTCTTTTACATTCCCCACAACTCACATTATGCCCAAACTAGTTTAAACATTATCCCTGCCCCTACAAATGTAACATTTGAAGGTGAGTCTTTTGAAATCAATGATCAAACAAGAATACTCTCAAATGAACACGCTTTCGCCGACGCCACATGGTTTGCGTCATGGCTCAGCGCCGCAACGGGCCATTCGTACGCCGCAATTAAAGGCGAACTCGGTCCTGAAATGAGCAACACCATTTGGATTTCCTGCGGCCCTCCATTGAGCGCAGACGTAGCGGAGATCAAAAATTTACAGCCGCATATTCGCAAGAGTTTAGAAAATCGCGCACCAGAGAATTATGAATTAGTTGTCACAAAAAACCTGATCTGGATTCGCGCTTCTCAAAGTCATGGTGCATTTTACGGATTACAAACTCTTCGTCAAATATTGCCTCCCAATTTTGAAAACGGTTTGGGCCAATTGCCCTTTCAGATTCAAGCAATGACCATTTCAGATAATCCTCGATTCGAGCACAGGGGAATGCTTTTAGATTGTTGTCGCCATTTCATGAGTAAAGAATTTATACTCCGTTATCTTGATCTTTTGGCATTGCATAAAATGAATGTACTTCATTGGCATCTCACAGAAGATCAGGGCTGGAGAATTGAAATTAAAAAGTATCCACAACTTACATCCACAGGCGCATACAGAATAGAGGCAGATGGTAGTCGATACGGCGGTTTTTACACACAAGAAGACATCAAAGAAATTGTTTCATACGCCGAAAAACTACACATTACCATTATACCGGAAATAGAAATGCCCGGGCACAGCGTGGCGGCAATCGCTTCTTATCCGTATTTAGGTTGCACAGGAGACAGCATTCCTGTAGAAAATGAATGGGGAGTGTTCAAGGATATTTATTGTGCTGGAAAGGAAAGCACTTTTGAATTTTTGGAAGATGTTTTGGATGAAGTTTGTGCGCTTTTTCCCAGTCGATATATTCACATTGGTGGCGATGAAGCACCGAGGTTCCGCTGGGAAAACTGCAATCATTGTCAAAAAAGAATGAAGAATGAAAAACTAAAAACTGAGGCAGAACTTCAGTCATATTTTAACCAACGAATTGCAAATTATTTAAAAACCAAAAACAAAACTATCATAGGATGGGATGAAATTCTTGAAGGAGGAATCCCTGAATCTGCCGTAATTCAAAGTTGGAGGGGTATAGAAGGCGGTGTGCATGCAGCAGAAAAAGGACATAAAGTTGTCATGTCTCCAACAAGTCATTGTTACTTCGACTACAGCATACAAAAGATAGATATCCAAAAGGTCTATGAATTTGATCCCATTCCAAGTACATTAAATGGATCACAAAGTGGATTAATCATAGGCGGCGAATGCAATATGTGGACAGAACACACCCCTCAGGAATTGATAGATCAACAAGTCTTTCCGCGAATACTTGCCTTGTCGGAGGTATTGTGGAAGTATCCTACAGAACGCAACTCAGAAGATTTTTTGAAACGCGTAGAAAAACACCTTGACCGATTGGATATAATGGAAGTTAACTATGGCTTTCCCTCCTACCCTGCTGAATTTAAAACAACGCCAACAGAAACCGGAGGTATAAAAGTTGAACTAGAAGAGAAAATGTCTAATGTCGACATCACCTATCGGCTCATTCCTGGAACAGAAAAGTGGAATACCTGGAGCAGTCCTTTAGAGATTAATGAGAGCAGTGTCATTGAAACAAAAGCAACTTGGAGGGGACGCACATTTGAGCCTACCATGTCCACAAGTTTGGCCATACACAAAGCTCTTGGCAAAGAAATTTCATTGTCCTACACTCCTAGTTCGTCGTATACAGGAGGAGGCAACTCTGCACTAGTGGATGGCAACAAAGGCAATAGCAATTTCAGAAATGGCTTGTGGCAGGCTGTGCAGGGTCAAGACATGGAGATGATAATTGATTTAAAAGAAAGCACCTCTATTTCGGAAATCACCTGCGATTGGTACCATTATTCAAACGCGTGGATTTTCAGACCTAAGAAAGTTGAGTTCTATGGTAGTGATGATGGTCAGAAATGGAAACTTTTGTCGCAATGGCAACCGGAAGTCGCAGATTCGCAGACAGGGGAAATAACGGTAACGGCCGGCACCGCCAGTAGGATTAACGCCACTTTCCGCTATTTCAAAGTAAAAGCTTTTAACAATGGCCCATGTCCCAAATGGCACGATGCTCCAGGACAACCCAGTTGGTTATTTTGCGATGAAATAGAGATACACTGATTTGGTGACAAGCCGCCTTAGTATTTGAAGTTAAAGCTAACCTTTTAAGATTTTCATATACTTAAAAACGCATATCAAGTGCTATTTTCTTGAAGAAATAGAAATTTCGGGGCAACTCCACAAGTTATTTTCGTCAAGGGGTTAAGACTTTGACCATGTACCGACTCATACTTTTGCTTTTGCCTCTAATCAACAATTCATTTTGTTGGTCACAATCATTTACTAACGTCACCAATGAGCAAGGAATTGCTTTTGCGTTTGTTCCAGGAGACTACGGTGGTGGTGTAAGTTTTGTGGACTTTAATAAAGACGGATGGGATGATATCACATTTGCTCAAAATGGATCAGTACCTAAATTCTATCAAAATAATCAAACGGGGTTCACGCTTTTACCTTCATTCATCTCAAATCTTGGCCAGATGAAAGCTGTGCTGTGGGTAGACTATGACAACGACTTTGACTTGGATTTGTACGTCACACGTTTATGGGGAACTAACTCGTTATACAAAAACGATGGGAATATGATTTTTACTGATGTTACCTTGGCCAGTGGGCTCGTCACATCAGATGAATATATGTCATCAGGGGCAAGTTGGGGCGATTATGATAAGGATGGTGATTTAGACTTGTATTTGTGCTTATATAATGGCACTGCATTTGGCCCACTCATTTCAAATCAATTATATCAAAACAATGGCAATGGAACATTTAATAATGTTACTGTTTTTGCAGGAGTAGGAAACGGAACGTGTTACAGCATGCAAAGTTTGTGGATGGATTATAATAAAGATCTTTGGCCAGATTTACTAGTTGTAAACGACCGTTTAGAATGTTCGAACTATCTCTATCGCAACAATCAAGACGGAACTTTTACCGATATATCAGCACAGTCGAATATTGGCGGTTTCAATATTTTTTCAATGAACAACTCTGCTGATGATTACGACAATGATGGAGATTTGGATGTGTACATAACCAACAATCCTACCGGCAATTTACTGCACAGAAACGAAGGAAATGGAACGTTCACAGAAGTTGCAGAAGAAGCCGGCGTGGCTGTTTTCGATCATACTTGGGCTGCTCATTTCTTGGATTATGACAATGATGGCCACCTTGATTTACACGTTTGTTCCACTCCATTTTGGTTCAACTCGGGACAAAATAAGTTTTTCAAAAACAATGGTGACGGCACTTTTACCAACTACATTTCACAAGCGGGTTTTTTAGGAGATATTGGCTGGAGTCATTGTTCGGCAATTGGAGATTTCAACAATGATGGAACTTCCGATATTGTGATTTCTAAACAGTTGCCAAGTGCGTCCAAATTATACAAAGGACCTGCTACTGAAAACAGTTGGATCAAGGTAAAACCCGAGGGTACAGTGAGCAATATAGATGGAGTTGGATCTTGGATTGAGTGTTATGCAAATGCCAATACTTACGTCCGATATACCTATTGTGGCGAATCATACATGTGCCAAAATAGTCAATCCGAAATTTTCGGCTTAGGTGAAGCCGATTTGGTAGATTCGGTATTTGTATACTGGCCTAGTGGAGTTGTAGATAAATGGTATTCACTTCAAGTAAATGAAAGTTATACATTAAAGGAGGGTAATACAATTGAAGCTCCCGTTTTAACCACCCAATCTCCAATTTATATCTGCGAAGGAGATAGCATTGAGCTTTCCTTAAATTTATATAACTCCTATCTCTGGAGTACCGGTACAAATTCGTCAGTGCTGCAAATCACACAACCAGGAGAGTACTGGTGTGCTGTTGTGAATGAATTTGGACTCACCTTGACAACAGATACAATTGTCGTAGAATTCGCACCCATTCCGCAAGTTTCAGAATTTTTTGTAAATCCCTCTTGTTTCAATTCTATCGACGGTTCTGTTGGTGTAGTGCCCATCGAATCTATTATCACAGAAATGAACTGGGTTGATACAACTGCTACTTCCTTAGTATTAAATTCTTTGCCAGCGGGAGTCTATTATTACTCCGCTGTAAACCAACATAGCTGTATAGTTTCTGATTCTATCTCAATTTATGAACCTGCCGCTCTAAACCTCGATTTAGAAATAGAACACAACCTATGCTTTGGAGACTATTTAGGATATGCCCAGCCTACTATCGCAGGCGGGACATTTCCTTACGAAGTTATTTGGTCTGCAGGCTCAAATGAGCAATTATCATCTGGAATACACAGTGTTTTAATTGAAGATATAAATGGTTGTACACAGATAATTGATTTTGAAATTCTTTCACCCGACCCAATAATCGTAGATCTACAAACAACCGAAGCAAGCATGGCTTTCGGATCTGGTTCTGCTGAAATATTTGTTTCAGGTGGAGTTCCGCCCTACAATGTACTATGGAACAATGGAATGGATTCACAATTCATAGGTGAACTCGAACCCGGGATGTACACGAATACTATAACCGATAGTAATGGATGTATTCTCATAACAGAGTTCGAAATAATATACAACGAAATAGCGGAAACCGAAAACGATGAATTTCTTATTTATCCGAATCCAACGAATTCGCATGTGTGTATTCAGAATCCCGATGCAGATATACACGAGGTTATAGTAGTTAATTCAATTGGAAGTATAGTTAAAAAAATACCGGTATTGAGCAATTCCTGTGCTTTTCAGTTGGACATAAGTGAACTTGAATCCGGAACATATTTGATTATGAAGAATAACCAACAAGGACTAAGCAAGATTGGGAGTGTAATAAAAATTCCACAATAAAAAGATAGTTGAATATTCATACAGAGGCTTCTCCGTTGTCCAAATGATAGACAATTGCACGAATTCGCTCATTTCGAAGCTATCCTGTTCAGACAACTATTTTCGTTTTTTTGCCACTAGGAAAGATTGCTAATCAATGCCAGAACCAAATGGATGCATTAGATTTACTCACATTTCATAGAATAATTGAAAATTTGGGCAACTTAAGAGCGAAATTTACGTCCTTAGATCATATACACCTTAACTACTGCATGCTACGCTTAACAATTGCTCTCCTTTTTCTGGGTTTTAATGCCTTGACATTCGCTCAAGTTTTTACCAACGTCACCATCCAGCAAGGGATTAGCTTTGCCTATCAACCAGGGTCATATGGTGGAGGGGTGAGTTTTGTGGATTTCGATCAAGACGGTCTAGATGATATTACATTCTCTCAGAACGGCTTCAATCCTGTCTTTTACAAGAACAACGGTACTACTTTTCAGGCGGTTACCTCATACATAAGCAATAACATGGAGGTGAAGAGTCTTGTTTGGGTCGATTACGACAATGATTCCGATTTAGATATTTTCGTAGTTCGTCGATTTGAAACAAATTCGTTGTACCAAAACAATGGAGATATGACTTTTACCGATGTCACTTTATCATCAGGTCTTTTGACCAGTGAAGAGTACATGAGTGAAAGTAGTTGTTGGGGCGATTACGATCGGGATGGTGATTTAGATATGTATCTCTCCACATATAATGGTTATGGTTTCGCCTACCCCCAAATTACTAATTTTCTATACCGTAATAATGGCAATGGAACCTTTACAGATGTGACCTTAGCTGCTGGGGTTGCGAATGGAAACTGCTACACCTTTCAAAGTTTATGGATCGATTATGACAAAGACTTTTGGCCCGATTTGTTAGTTACTAACGACCGGTATGAGTGCCCAAATTATTTGTACCACAACAATAGAGATGGAACCTTCACCGATGTTTCAGAAAGTTCTGGAATTGGCGACCAGTTTATATTCTCGATGAATGCAGGTGGAGAAGATTTCGACAACGATGGTGATTTGGATATATACATTACCAATGGGGTTGACGGAAACGTATTGCACCAAAACAACGGGGATGGGACTTTTACAGATGTTGCGGCCGCGGCGGGTGTAGAGGTAAATGACTTTACATGGGGGGCTCAATTTTTTGACTACGACTTAGATTCAGATTTAGACTTGCATATGTGCTGCACACCATTTTGGGGAAATCCGGGTCAAAATAAATTCTTCAGCAACGATGGAGATGGCACTTTCACAAATTCTATTGTAAATACAGGATTTTCAAATGATGTGGGTTGGAGCCATTGCTCTGCTATAGGGGATTTTAACAATGATGGGAGTTTTGATCTTGTGATTTCAAATCAAATGCCTACCGTTTCAAAATTATTCAGAGGCCCGACGCCCACGAATTCATGGCTTAAGGTGAAAGCTCAAGGTACCGTTAGCAATACAAATGGAATTGGCTCCTGGATCGAATGTTATGCAAACGAGGAGTCTTATGTTCATTACACCTACTGTGGCGAATCCTATCTAAGTCAGAACAGTCACTCCGAGATTTTTGGACTAGGCTCCGCAACTATCGTCGATTCACTCATCGTGCAATGGACAAGTGGAATTGTAGACAAGTGGTACAACTTAGCAGTCAATCAGAGTTTAACTCTTGTTGAGGGATCAACCTTTCAGCCAGCAATAGTTGTTTCCGGACCCTCAACTTTTTGCGTAGGCGACCAAATTGAACTTTCAGTAGGAGAGTTTCAAACATACCTTTGGAGTACCGGCGAGGAAACCCCAACCATTACAGTTACTGAGTCAGGAGATTATTGGTGCGCGGTGAGCATATTTGACGGTTTGATCTTTAACTCCGAATCGATAACCATTGATTTTTCCCCTCTTCCTGTTGTTGAAGTGTTTTCATCAAATGTATCTTGTCAAAATGCCTCCGACGGACTTGCAGAAATACAAACAGTTGAATCTATTTTGTCCGAAGTTATATGGAATAATGGAGAAAATTTTGGTCTGTCAATAGATTCTTTGCCGCCGGGCACCTACTCGTATGTAGCCACAGACATTATCGGATGTGTTGCGATTGGTGAAGTTTTGATTTCAGAACCAAATGCTATAGAAATTTTGTTGAATGTAGAAAACAATCTTTGCGCTGAAGATAATGAAGGCAATGCCGGACTTGTCATTTCAGGAGGTACCGAACCGTATCAAGTATTGTGGTCAGGACTGAGTGGTGAAGGTCTTCCAAACGGTGAATACACCGTAGAAATTACTGATGCCAATGGTTGTGTTGTTGAAGATTTTTTCGAGATAACGTCTCCTGATCCATTGCAATACGTTTTCGTTCTAACGGAGGCAAGTTGGGCGTTTGGCCTAGGCTCTGCGGAAGTGGCGATTCAAGGCGGAACCCTTCCGTACAACATCCTGTGGAGCAACAGTGGAAACGAAACAATTATAAATGATCTTGAACCTGGTTTTTACGGTTGCCTCATTACAGACGCCAACGGATGCTCCGTGTCGGGCGACTTTGTGATTTTATACAATGGTCTTTCCGAAGAGTTAAGTAGCAATGATCTCATCTTTCCAAATCCGGCAACTCACAAAGTTAATATTGCAAATGGAAGTGCACCTCATTCAGAATATTGGCTCTATGACGCTTTAGGGCGTGAAGTGATCAAAGCAGTTAAGAACTACCAAAGTAATTCATATGAAATCACATTGACCGGCTTGCCTGCGGGCGGATATTTTGTAGTGTCAAAAAATTTGTCAAACGAAATATCATTTATTGGAAACCTCATAAAATTGCCAGATTAAGATCAGAATCAAACTATGCGCATTAGAATAGCAATTGCACTAGGAGTTTTATGCTCACAATTATCCTTTGGCCAGTTTACAAATCTTGGTCCTACCAATCAGATGTCGCTCATTAATAATAATCCATTATTTGGAAATGCTGCTTGTTTCGTAGATTTTGATGATGACGGTCATGATGATATAACATATGGAACAAAACATCAAAGTATCCAATTCTGGAAAAATGATGGCGCCAATGGATTCGATTTAATGAGTTATTCATTCTCCCCGGCAATTGCTTCCAACATCGATATTAAAGCTGTTATTTGGTTTGATTATGACAATGATGGTGATAAGGATATAGCGTTTAGTGCGATTTTAAATAACGGCTTGGGCAATTATCCGATGAAACTCTACAATAACAACGGCAATATGGAATTCACAGATGTGAGTTTGTCTGCTGGGATACTCCCTGAAACACCCCAGATTTTTGGTATCAGTGCCGGAGATTATAACAATGATGGATGGCTCGATCTGTATGTTTGCAAATATCACAACCCCAATTTCTATTCAGGGTACATGTACTCCAACAGATTGTATCGAAACAATGGGGACGGAACGTTTAGCGATGTCACTATTTCAGCCGGACTTCCTACACCTATTCAAGCATCCTTTTGTTCTGCCTTTTTTGATTATGACCGCGACGGCCATCAAGACATTATTGTCGTTAATGATCGATTCCAATATTACAATTATCTATACCACAATAAGGGAGATGGAACCTTTGAAGATTTATCCTTCTACTCCGGTATAGGTATTTATATTGAAGCAATGTCATCAACAGTCGGGGATTATGACCACGACGGGGATCAAGATGTTTTCATCTCAAATACCCTAATGGGCAACGTACTAATGAACAATCAAGGAAATGGAACTTTTGTGGATTATGCACCTGCAGCCGGTGTAACCACAAATAAGGTATGCTGGGGTTCACTTTGGCTTGATTATGATAATGATTCTTGGGAAGATCTTTTTGTTCCTTCGGTTGGCTCTGGTGTAACGGTTAGTGACGCAAATAAAGCTTACAAAAACTTGGGAAATGGAACATTTAGCGATGTTACTGCTACCCTGGGGTTAACAGCCAACAACGATGGCACTTATACAATGGCCATGGGTGATTATAACAGCGATGGTTATTACGACTTTATTCAAAATAATACTGTAACCGCTACTGATTTCTACTCAAACAATGGAGGCGATAATCACTATTTGTGTACGACTTACGAAGGTGTGGTTTCAAACAAAGATGGTATTGGCACGTGGATAGACTGTTGGGCGGGAGGTATATATCAGAATAAATATACCTTGTGTGGTGAAAATTACATTTGTCAAAATAGTGAAAAGGAAATTTTCGGTCTTGGAGATGCCACTCTTGTGGATTCATTGAAGATTTTTTGGCTTAGCGGAATTGAGGAAACCTATTACAATATTGACGCCGATCAATGCCTTCACTTTATTGAAGGTGCATCTTTCGCCAATTTCACTGTTTCGGTTTCGTACGAAGAAGATCTTTTTATATGTCCCGGTGATAGCATAGTTTTCGAAGCCGAACCTGGTTATTCTTATTTGTGGAATAATGGATCGACTGAGTCTTCAGTTACCATTTACGAACCAGAAACAGTTTTTGCGACCTTCACAAACTCTTATGGGTATGAGCAAACATCTTCTGAGTATATAGTTCAATGGGCTCCTGACCTTGACTACACTGCTTCATCTACGATGGTTTCTTGTGTTGGATACTCTGATGCTACAGCGGAAATCAGCACTGATCAGGCCCAACTGACTTCGGTGCAGTGGGTCAATTCTAGCAATACCGAACTTCAAATAGACTCTTTGTCCATTGGTACACATTATTTTCTGCTCACAGATATCTACGGATGTTTGTATTTGGATAGTGTAATGGTTGGCGAACCCGATTCTCTTTCAATGGTCATTAACTATTCTGATGCTTTGTGTTTTGGTGAAGGCTCCGGTATGGCTTCTGCTACAGTAGGTGGCGGCAATGGCGAGCCCTATAATGTGTTTTGGGGAGAAGGAATAGATCCCAATGCTCTTGCTGCGGGCGAATATTCTTTAATAGGCACTGACAATTTGGGTTGTGCAATCTCCCAAAATTATATTATCAATCAGCCAACAGAATTATCCGGAAATATTACCACAAATATAATTGATGAAGAAAACCCAACAGCTTCAGCCAACCTTGTAGTTGAAGGTGGTACTCCCCCCTATTCTACTATTTGGAGCGGCGGTGAAATTGATCTAATGGAAGTAGACAATTTACCGAGCGGATTTGGCTATGTCATTATATCTGATGCCAACAACTGTAGTTTAGAATTGACATTTGAAATTTTGGTTTCTGTACATGAAATGAACTTGGAATCCATGATGCTCGTTTATCCAAATCCGGCAGTAGGTCTGGTTCAAATAAGTTCAGATAAACGATTCGATCAAATTCGGATGTACAATGTTTCAGGGGAAATCTGTCAACTTATCAGACTATCCCCTACGTTATTTGCAACACTTGAAATAAATTCTGTTCTATCCGGCACATACCTCATAGAAATTTCGATTGAGGACAATGCTATTGCCCGCGAAATTCTAATAATACATTGAGACTTTCTTCCTTAACAACCATCAATGGCAAGGAAATTCAGAAGATCTGCACTAAAATTTTGAAATCAATCAATAACCATACTAAGTGCTCCACAACTTAGTATTGCTTGATCAATTTCTCGACATTAAATCCTTTTCTTAAGAAATAAACTCCATTGGCGAGGTGTGAAATAACAAATGAGTTTGCGTTAATTACCCTTTGAAGAAGTCGTCCATCTGAAGTATAAATCTCAAATGTGGTTGGTTCACGGAAATACAATACATCCATCGCAGGGTTAGGATAAAAGAACAAATCTGAATTATCAGGAGCCAAATCATTCACATTGAGAGTACCTTCATTATTGGAAGCATCCGGTGTAGTTCCCGTAAAAAGCCACCAATCTGGATTCCCATCAGTGATTCTACCATACGATGTATCCGGGGCGATGTGTGCCCACTCTATTTCGTCGGCAAGCGTGAAGCCATCTGGAGAATAGAGTCCCAACCATTCCCCATTGTTGCTTAACCTAAAGCTGCAATGTAGAACACCCTGAGTCATGTCTTCATCAGGATAAAAAAGCATCCAACTATTTGCCTCTACTGTTACTGAATCTGGATAAAATGTTGGTATTTGCCACTTCATTGGATTCTCTGGGTTGTCGCTCAAGTAATAACCTGCAAGATCTACATCAAAGTTGTTTGGATTGTATATTTCAATCCAGTCTTCGAGCTCACCTCCATTATCTAAAACATCACTTTGATTGGCAGGCAATACTTCATTGATGTAAACCAATTGGGGCACAATAAATATCAATGTATTGGTAGCCCTTGGTGTGGGCGCTATAAATATGATGCTTATTTGAGAGCCATCGCTTTGCCTTCCATAGGTTTCATCTGGCCCCATGGCTATATAAGGGTATGAATCTATATTCGTAGTTGCATCTGGACCGGTCAACACAACTGTACCCCCAGCCTGGTTCAATGTAAAACTCATGTGGTTGGCATCCTCCTCCTCCTCACCATCGCACCACAACAAAAGAAACCCATTTGGAGGCACAGTAGTTCGATAGGGATTGGTAAAAGGAATTTGATGTTGTAGCGGATCCCCATTCACAGAAAGATAGTACCCAGCCAAATTCACCTGAAAATTATTGGGATTATAGATTTCAACCCACTGATCGAAATCTCCCTGCAAATCTTCGAAGGTGCTCAGATTATTTGTTTGAACTTCATTGATGAATAGCAGCTCCGGGGCTTGCTCTACTTCACCATTAGGCGCATCAAAAGTCACATTATTAAAAAATTGAAAATCCGGACAGCCATCGCAAGAGCGTCCATAAGAAATGTCAGGAGCCATTAATGGATATGAAACTTGATCAATGATAGTTACACCATCAGGTGCCACAAGAAGTACAGTCTCGCCATCTGAAGACAGACTAAAATCCACATGATCTTCGCCTTGCTCCGGGTCCTTGTCCAACCAAAATATGAGATGGTTGTTTGGCAGAATCGCTGTAACACCCAAATTTGTGCTTGGTATAAGCCATTTAGTAAGCAAATTGGTGTCGTCGCTCAAGTAATATCCAGCCAAATTGGCAATACCACCTGAGTTGTGTATTTCAATCCAGTCGTCTCTTTCAAAGAAGTCATCCATTTGACCTGTTTCATTGGTCGCTAGGATTTCATTGATTTTTAAACTTTGACCATTCACATTAAAACCACAAAGTGATATAGCAATAAAGATCAATATTGCCAAAAAATTCTTACTCATCATACAGTTGCAGGTTATTCAAATTTGAATTCAAAGCAAAGTAAATGTAAAATTTACATGAAGCCTACTCGGAAGAATACATTTTTCAGAATATCTACCCTAAACCTAGAAACCGCGTTGGAAATCTATTGTAGCTCTAACCCCCTTTGATATCAAGCACTTTCTCGGTTTTTATTCTTGATGTATGAATATACACCATCAAATAATCCCGAATCACGCGATGGAGATATCGGAATTCATCGGTCGAACTATTACTTTGTTCCATCGTGTAGATTCGAGAATCCCGCAGCGCATTACCCGCTAGATGCTTCCAATGCGCAATGCGGGATAAACGGTATAAAAATCTTGCGAGAGCACTTGCTATCTGTGGGGTTTAGCACTTCATAGCGAATCCCAATGCGAATTCTGGGATAAAAAGAAAACCCCAGACAAGCCGGGGTTCAATTATTATGATTTTAAACCGAATCACGCGATGGAGATATCAGAATTCATAGGTCGAACTATTCCTTTGTTCCATCGTGTAGGGTCGAGAATCCCGCAGCGCATTGACCTCAAGATGCTTCCAATGCGCAATGCGGGTTTAACTTATAAAGCGCATTGGGATTCGATCTGCAATAGATTTCCAATGCGGATTCTAGGTTTAAGAGAAATTACTTTTTCAAATAAATAGATTCACCGTGAACCTTTAGCAATCGATCCGCCTCCGATAGCGTAATTCGAGAACCATTGTAGTATGCCGTAATAAACGCATCTGATATTCCGGCTGCTTTGGCTTCGGCACGTTTGTTTACCGCATCTTGCATACTGGTATATGCTCCGGTACTATAGCGTATTTTCTTGCTTTCCGTAAGCTCCGAATTCAATGGCGACATATTGTACAAGCTAGATGCAGGAACTGGCTTAGTGTAGACACCTACCTGAACTGTGTAGAAGAGACCGGACATTACCTCTACCTGAGAGGCTTTGGCAGCATTCGGATACTTCTTGTAATAATCACCCGTTTTTCCAGTTGTTGCTGAAGTTGTTCCTGAGTTTGCTTCGGGTTTCTTTCCTCCATCACCCAGAACATATTCACGTTCTACTGATGCTTGGAAGTCAGATTCTGTCATACCCATCGCTTCGTATAGAGGAATTCTTTTTCCGTCGCGGAATGCTACAACGAATGCATCTGAATATCCCAATTTGCGGATATCAAATTTCGTTTTGTCTGCATTGTCATAAGACATAAAGAATCCTGCTGTATACCTTGTAATCCCATTACTCAGACTTTCACCGCTCACAGGAGCAAACTCATCGTATAGGTTTTGTGGAATATTATTTCTAAAAGCACCTACCTGAACTTTGTAATAGATTCCCTTTGGCATTTCTACATCCACCGGAATCGGCTTAGAATCAGTATATGCAGATCTATTAGTTATTAAAAAGAAATCTTTTTCCAACACAGATGGGAAATTCCAAAGCATTGATTCCGCCTCTGCGGCACTATAGGCACCGCCAGAAGCTCTGGCAGCGCTGAGTGATCCGGAATCCGAAGTCGAACGAGCTGCACTAGCAGACTCGGAGTTAGCAGAAGACACAGTCGCACTTCTTGAAGTATTAGCGGCGACATTTGATGCTGCTGAGTTCGAAGTATTTGCCGCAGCTCCAGTGATATTGCCAGATGACATACTCGAATACAAGTTGTTTGCATTTCCGTTGATTTCTTTGATTCTCTCAGCCAAGGGCGCAATTTCCATATCCTTCATACGAATCAACTGGAGATTTGTATCATGATCTTTAGCTAGTTTGTCAATTTGCTTTTGAAGACCTGCTCTCTCTTCAGGAGTAGATGCATTGGCTTTGGCTACTTCTAGCGCAGCAATCTGATCTGCAATGGTGTTGTTTTCACCCACCAACTTATTGCGCTCACGGATCATATTCATCCTCTGACCATCAAGCATTGAGGCTTCTTCGATCATCGCCGTATAATCTCTGAATTCTTTTGAATTCATAAGATCTTCCTTGTTTGATATGCCTGAAGAAGGATTGCTCATTACACTATTGGCAAGCTGATCCGCATTTTTGGTGCTCGAAATAATTGAAGTGTTATCGATCAACTCAGCCTTTGGTGCCATCGCTACTGCCCCATTGCTGGATGATGCAGTGCTCGAAGAGCGAACAGTGGCGGTGTTACTTGCGGCATTCGTTCCTGTATTTGAACCTGAATTATTGCCAGTTGCAGATGAACCGTTTGATGCCGTGTTTGCTACAATGGTTGTTTTTGCAGATGTACCGCTTTTTGTTCCAGTTGAATTAGAAGTTACTTTTTTCGAATCCACTGCTACTCCATCCGCCATTACAGTTTTAGTAGTTGGAGTATTTACGGCTACAGCAGTAGATTTTGTTTCTGAAGGATTTGCTGCAACTGTATTTACCACATCCAATTTTGGTTCATCGAATATTTCGAGTTTACCATATCGAAGTGCAGTCAATTGCTGATCGTCATACTGAAGCATCATATCGAGATTTTCGTGTATACCCTCTATCTGTTTCAATAGACTGATGGCGTACATTTCTTTAGCAAAGGCTCTTCTAAAGAAGTCATTCTTTTCGATATCATCAACTACCGGATATGCACGTTTCCTAAGAATTGCGGCATCCTCCATTTCGTCTTTTGCTTTGTTGAAAAGAGATTTTAACTCGTCTTTAAGCATCACTCTGCTATCGATTTTAGTCTTGTTCTCTGCGTTCAGCTTCTGCACATCAGCCAATACCCCATCGAATTCGTGACGAGTCATTTTTGCTATGTTCTCTGCATTCGTTGTCTCAAGTAAAGATTTTTTGAGATATAGTTTTTCTGCATCCCTATCAAGTTTCTTTTGCTTCAATGGATTCTTTTCATTCTCAATCTCTGCTTCAATTAAGAAGATATTGTCCTGTAATTCAATGATTTTATCTCTGTTTCTCAGTTGAACGGAATCGGCTGGGTACTTGTATACCAGTTCATCCAATGATCCAGTTTCATATGCGTAAATCGATTCTTCTTCTTTCACAGGCTTGAACACTTGCTGCACCGTTTCAGAATCTTTTTCTGCCTTGCTCTTCGATTCTTCTTCGTCATCTCCTTTGATGGTTGGAGTGTCAAAATTGTATCTCGAATCTTCCACATTAGAAACAGCATCTTCAAGGTTCTGCTCAGTATTTTTTGAGGCAGTATCTAATTTATTGACCGGTGTTGGACCTGAAGCTGCCAATGTGAGATTAAGGTCGTTTTGGTAACTCTGCAAGCGAGATTCTGCTAGTGTTTTTTCAGATGCAAGGTCAGCCAATGACTTCTCGATCATTTCAACTTCTTCTGGATCTGAAGTTGAAGATAGATTGGATTTTTTATCAGCTTCAACAGCATTTATTACTGCCAAGTATGTTTCAGTCAGGTCAACCTGATTCTTCAACTTATCTTGAATCACAGCATTATTTTCTATGATGTCTTTGTTCTCCGATTCATACGCCGCTTTCAAAGAATTGCTATTGTATACATCCTTTTCAAGCGAGTTGATAGCTACTTCCAACTGAAGGTCACGCGATGCAAGCTGAGTAGCTTTATCAAGATCACTTTCATTTGCAGCTTTTAGCGCATTCGCCTGGCGTTCGTTTTTCAAACCTTCGAGTGTTGCTTCTTTCAAACCGAGGTACTGCATCTCTTTGATCAAATCGTTTTGAGAACTTGTCTGAATATTTTGCTTTTTGGCTTTATATTCAGGATCTACGATCTGACAAGTTGCGTCCATATCTGTGGCACTCACTGCAGGACTTGGAATAACCTGTCCTGCAATTTCTGCTTTAAGTTCTGTTCTATATTTTTTCAAATCATCCAATTTCGACGATTCTTCGGCTGAAAGATTAGAAGCAGGTTTCTTTTCTAAAGAAGCGATTTGCGTATTCACATCATTCACTTCTTGATTCAATACCATACGTTTGCCGGCTAACATAATATTGCCGGATCCTTCATACCTTTCTAGTTTAGCTTGCTTGGTGCTACGAAGAGCAGTTGCCGTTGAATTTGGCTGCGCCAGCTCAGGTTTTTCTCCTTCAACACGCGCGGTGAGTTCGGTACCTTTATTCATTTCACCCAAGAGAGCGAGGGTTTGAGGATCTTTAATTTCGAGCGCATCCAGTCTTCCATCCATTTCGCGCAGTTTTGCTTTGAGCGTGTTTCTTTCCGGTTCTGACAGTGCAACTTTCTCGTCCATCTTCAACCCTAAATCACTTTTATCTTCGATCAATATGGCATAGAATTCTACTTGCCCTTTGACATCCGCAGATTCTTTGCCGAGCTTTTCAGCGCGAATAGTCTCATTAAAAATCTCTCTTCTCTTAGCGTCTAGTTTTCCTTTGAGTGTGGCATATTCTATTTCTGAATTTTCCTTATCTGCTTTCTTTTTAGCAGATGCCATTCTCTCTTCAGATATTTTAATGTCAGTTGCAATCTGCTTTTCGTCAGAGTGCAGACGATCTAGTTTTCCGAGGCTTGCTCTCTCTTCACTTTCTTTGGCTTTTGCCTTATTCTTCATCTCTTCCATCGGAGGATTTACCTGACCACCTCTCAAAGAAGTTTGTCTATCCTTCTCTAACTGAAGTTGTGCAAATGCAGCATTTACGTCATTTCCGGTGTGAGCTTGATTTAAAGAATTCAATTTCTGACGGAGATCTTCTTTTCTTTGATTTTCAGACTCTCTATATGTTTTCAACGCTTCAGCAGAAGCCATTGCATTGGTCGATTGTCTGCGCAATTTGGCAGCTTCAAGAGAAAGACGATGCGATTCGCGCAAATCATCTACATGACCTTGCCCACCATAATTGCCAGCAGTTTGTCTGAGATTTTCGGCTTGTCTCAGTTTGTTTTCTGATTCAGTTTGTGTTTTCAGAGCATAAGAATATGCAATATCTGCTTTGCGATCTGCATTGCTCACAAAGTCTTCCAAATCGGCAATATCGGCTTCCATCATAGAAGCTACTTGAGGCAAAGAAGTTCCTTCCGGAAAACCTGCAGCTACAGGAGCGCTCTCCATGGTTTTTTGCATTGTCACAACGGGTTCGGCAGAACTTGAAGCCATTTCCATCATGTCGTCTGTAGCATTTACATCGAGACGAGCTTTTTTGCGAAGCATATCGGCTGCCAATGCTGCAAGATCCTCATTGGGTATTTCTTCGAAGTAATTATTGACAATGAGTTTTTCAACTCCATTTTCTTTCACCAACCTAAGTTCTTGACGAATTGCCACAGGGTGGTCGAAACTTGGAATATCCATCACCGATTGATGAATAATAGGGCTATGTGTAGTTTGTACTTCTAGCTTGTACTGTCCACCCTTAGGTGCATATATCACATATTTACCGGTATATTGATCTGAAGTGGCATCGCTCAGAGCATTGTTGCCACCCATTAGATTCTTGATCCGCATTCCGGCAGTTTTTTCATCCGGACTGATATCATTTATAAACTCACCTTTAATGTATACAACATTGAGAGGGATACCCTGCACCATTACGTTATATACGTGCATGTGGCCCTGATCACTCGAGCGTGCACTAGCGAAATAAGCTTTTTCATTTTTCGAATCGACGCAGTAGAAGATATCGTCGTCGGGGGTATTAATCGCAAAATCGAGGTTGATTGCCTCGCCGAATGAATTAGAAGATGCGTTGTATTCGCATTTAAAAATATCGTAACCGCCCATGCTATTATGTCCTTTTGAAGCGAAATACAGCGTTTTTCCATCGCTGTGCATGAAACAGAAGTCTTCGTCGTATTTGGTATTTACACCACCAGAAAGTTTTTCGGGAGAAGAAAATTTACCATCGGGAAGAATAAGTGCTTTATAAATGTCTTTGCCTGTAGAACCATCTTTACCATAACTAGAATAGAAAATGGTAGTGCTATTTCCGGGGTAGTGCATTACTCCAGGTTCTTTGCTCTTCTCATCTAGTTTAGATTTCAATTCTGCAGGAACCGTTAGTATGCGACCTCCAATCTCTTCTAGATTAAAGTAACGGAAGAAGTTCTCTTTGTCGGATTCAGTTTTATTGATTACCACAACATCTTTAATGTTAGATAATAGACCTGAACCATAAACACAAGTTTCGATGTCCCTTCTTGGGTTCATTTTTTCTACCAGCTTTGAATCAGCTTTAGCAATGAATTCTTCATAAGCCTTAATAGCGGGCTTAAATTCATAGTTAAGGTGATATGCTTTACCCAAGTAGTACCAGGCCATTGCATCTGTAACGCCCTTATTGGTAGCGTTGGTCAAATACTTGATGGCTTTAGTTTTATCCTGGTCGCTATATATAGCGCATGCCCCGAAACGATAATTGTAATCGGGGTGTTGCGGATACAACGAGACCAATTGGGAGTATAAAGGAAATGCCTTTATGTATTGTCCTGATTCAAATAATTGATTGGCGTCTTTGATCAATTGGTCTTCGGAGCCGCCTTTTTGGGCAACCGCGTTGACAAACATCATGGCCAACAGGGACAGTACCAGTGTTGCTTTTTTCATGGCGATAGAGAATCTGGTGTAAGATTTAGGGTTCAAAACAGTTTGTGCTTGTTTCCTTTTCATTCAGAAGTCTTTTTTCATTAGACCCAAACATTTATTTTAACGATTCTCTTATTAACGGGTTACAATTTGCGACTTTAAAACGCTTGTCCAGACCGTATTTCGGAATAGTTATTCTCAATTATAGGTTCAAAAACTAGTTATTGTTCGTTCAACCCCCAATTATAGTCGACGAAAATAATTTCGGTTTTTTCAGAAATTTTGGTCTCACTATACCGATTCACGAAATCTATCCAAGTGCCGGTCTTTTCGAAGTCGCCCTTATACCAAGAAAAAATCTTCGATAATTGAGCCTTTTCGCTCGATAAATTATTCTGTTCCTTGTTTGCAATAAAGGTAGCCGTTTGGCTTGTCAATTGAGCATCCAACTTCTCTGCGGTATAAGCTTCATTGCGCAAAGGAGGACAGCTAATACTAGCACAATTCAAGGCGAAATGAATTCTTGATTCGTCGAACTCCCTCCTAATCATAGCGTGCTCTATGTTATTCAGATCGTACTTCTTCCCTCCTATTTCTATGAATTTAATATCCCAAGGAGTATTGATTTTATACACCTTTCCACCCAAATCCTTAATGCTATTGCAGGGGTAATTGCGAACTATGAGTTGAACCGTAAAAGCGTTGTACGCGTTGATCCAATATGCCAATCGCTCATCTTTCGACCATTTCTCATTGTCAGGAGGATTGGAAGAGAGTACTTCGAGATATTCATTCAACTTGACACTGTCCGCCTTAAACCCTTTGTAATCAACTAGTCCCGATGAGGAAACGTATTTGGATAAGAGGTTATTCCAAAGTTTGTGAGATACGGGTGATGATGTTGTTCCTGCCTTTGAAGCGGTGCAGCCCACCAAACCTAGAACCAGAATAAATATGCCTAGAGGTACTTTCATGATAGTTTTCTTACAAAGGAACCTTAAAAATCATCCTATTCTGCCGTTTTGGGTCAAATTAACACCGAACATTGCACTAAATATCTAGAGGGCACCTCTAAATAAGGATACACGAGGATTCTTGCGCTCAGAACATTGAACAAAAGCCATTATACAATTGAAAATCAGCATTATAATACCAACACTTAACGAAGAAAAGTACATTGGAGATTTATTGAATTACTTATCTGAAAATAGCTGTGGTTGTATAGCTGAAATCATCGTTTGTGATGGCAATAGTATTGACCTTACGAGAGACATTGCACAGGGTAGAGGAGCCAGGGTAATAGCACTTGAAAAATCATGTCGTGCAGTTCAAATGAATGCCGGAGCAAGGGTGGCAACCGGAGAAGTTATTTACTTTGTTCACGCAGATACCAGACCGCCAAATAGCTTTATCAAAGACATTAATTCAAGTATATTAAATAATTATGATATAGGTGGTTATAGATTCAAATTTGATTCTTCAAAATGGTCCTTAAAGTTCAATTCGTGGATGACACGATTTAATATTTTGAGTTTTCGAGGGGGCGATCAAAGCCTTTTTCTGACAAAAAAGGCCTGGGAAGAGTTGGGTGGGTTTGATGAAAAATTTGTGGTGATGGAAGAGTATGATCTGTTGAAAAGAGCATCATTGAGATTCCGATATTGTTTGATACAAAAAGATGTGATTGTAAGCGCAAGAAAATATGATCAAAATTCATGGTTGAGAGTTAATTTTGCCAATACTGTTGCCATGATAATGTTTCGTATGAATTATGATCCTCAACATATTAAAAAGACTTATAGCAAACTTTTAAAAAACACCATAATCGGTTATCACAGCACATGAGAGAATACATTATTCATCCAAGTTTACCCATCTTAATGATGGCAGCGGGCATTGCGTTGGACGCTTTTGGGGCTCATGGACTGAAGGAACACATCGATGAGAATTCCATTAATATCTGGGAAAAAGGAGTGTATTATCAACTTGTAAATGCTGCGGCCCTGTTATCAATTTCACTTTATCAGCAACAATTTGTATACCTAAGGCAGCGCTGGGCCGCCATTTTGGTAGTAGCTGGCACATTTTTGTTCAGTATTAGTCTTTATTTTTTGGCAACAGATAGTTGGATGCAATGGCCATTTGCGGGCATCTTAGGACCCATTACGCCATTTGGAGGCCTGTTGATGATAAGCGGTTGGATTTGGATGGCGCTTACCTTCGGAAAACGAAGTCAGATCATGTTTCGAGATTAATTTAGGTTCCTAGACTCGAAATCCAAGATGCACCTCTAATTCTTCGGGAAGTTGCGGAAGATCACCTCTTTGCACCATAAACGAAGTCATTTCTGCGATTTCTGTAAATATGTAGTGCTTGATGGCAGCTTCTCTCAAATAACCTTTGCCAGAGCTCCCTCCGGTGCCCATGCGGGTTCCCACCATCCTATGCACCATATTCATGTGACGCCACCGCCAATTGGCCAAAAGTTCGTCTATTTCTAGAAGATGGTTTAGCACTTTATAGGGGTTCTGCAGAATGGGATAGTCGCGATAAAGCATGATGAATAGTGCGGCACGTCTTGCCGATTGAGATAATTTCCGCTCCGGATCCTGGTGATTTAACAAAAAGAGTTTTTCATACTCTTTCACATTACCCTTCTCACCTTCTTGCAGCGATTTATCATAGGATTCGCCATACGAATACCAAAATTCATGACCTGTTGAATCATCCACAACGATGTTATCGTCGAACGGCATTCTTTGCAGCCATGAATTCACCAGTTCGATGATGGTCCGATGAGAATTCATGGCTTCAATTGTTGTCTTATCCGCTTCGGTGAGTTGACTAGTATAGTACTCTCTTCCATGACGTTGCTCCATTCGAAGGCCTAGGACAGCTTCTAGTTCTTTGAATTGCATACTCTGAAATCCGGATGCAGGCCTAAGCATGTCTCTGAATTCCAAAAAGTCGAGAGGAGTCATCGTTTCCAAGATATCTATCTTATGAACCAGTACCTTCAATATCTCTGCAACTCTGTTGAGCCTGCGCACTACGGTAGCCAACTCAGGAGAATTATCATTGATTGCAGGCTGCGACAAAATTTGGTGAACCGAGCGCATCTCAAAGAGGATCTGCTTGAACCACAATTCATAAGACTGGTGAATGACGATGAAAAGCATTTCATCGTGGGCATGTTTTTGATGTTTATCGCTTTCAAGTTCCTGCGCATTGAGGATCTTGTCGAGTTGGAGGTATGAACTGTAATACATGTGGCAAGTTTACATCATGGCATTTGAGCAATGATACTTTCTGCGAAAAATCAGTTCACTTTCATACTTTCTGCGATGTAATAGATTCCAACTGCAAAATCCGGGTTACAAGCAAAAACTTTTATTCAGTTGATCAGTTACCCACCAAAAGCGGCTAGAAATAACAAAAGGTCGATGCCATTCACAATGCCATCACCACTCATATCTGCAGCGCAATTCGAAGTACATCCATAACCAGCCAAGAACAACAGCACATCCGAAGCATTTACATTTCCATCGCCATTCAAGTCGCCAGGGATACTGTATTGACAAGAATTGTTATCGCAGGTGGCGTTGGGATTATAATTTGAGGCTACAATATCCATGCATCCTAGAATTCCTCCGGTGTTCCAAGTGAAATAAACATCACTTGAGCCATTTCCAGTCAATTGACCTTGATCGGTCCCTGAAATACTCCAAGTCACATCTGCGGAACTATTTCCTCCATTGAAGGACACATGATAACAACCGCTGCCCAGTGCACTGCCACAAAAAGGCCAGAGCCCATAATTACCTACACCTAATCCGACGAGGCTCGAAATTGTATAGCCATTGTATTCCATGTAAAAGCCTGCCTCGCTAAATTCAAAAGGGCCATTTTCAAACATTTCGATCACAAATGAATCTGTTGGTGGAATTGGACCAAAGAAAAAACTTAAATTGTAGGGCGCACCGCTATTTACAGCATAGCCCAGATTGTTAATATCATATAGCAACCAATGCACTTCCGATGGATTGTTGCCTCCTGTAATATTCAAAGTATAACAACCATCGTCCAAACATAAATAAACATCTTCGGCCGTTTCAAAACTATTGCTATCACCATTATATGTTCCTTCAGCAACGGTATTGCCATTGGCATCGCTAATTATATACATCGATCCTTCCCATCCATTGCCTCCATCATCCCACATATATAAATGGAAAGTATGTTCACCGTACATGCACGAATTATTGTCAATTGCGGCTCCGGAATCGTAGTTGCAAGCCTGCGGATCCAAACACCCTTCGGTATCCACGAGTCCTCCGTAAGCACATACATCATACAATGTTGCACTTCCTGATCCATTGTATTGGTTTCCATCGCTGTTTGTAAACACCCAATCAACTAAACCATAAACATAGGTTCCGAGGATGAAACAGCCATTGGGCAAACAAACGCCAATTTCCTGTTCATTATTAATCTCGTAGATACAACCACTAGTAATCCAATTTAAGTTTTCATCATAAAAATCATAACAGACGTACTCATCAATGTTTTCAGGATCTCCATAAGTAGCAGCAAAATAGTGTTCATTTCCGATACAACAATCAGTGCCATAATTACACGAATTATCATCGCAAAGTGCTCCAGCGTCGTAGTTGCATGCGAAGTTATCCGTGCAACCTAGCACAGGGCCACCTCCAACTGTAAAACTTATTGGATCTTCACTGGATGTTGTCGCAATCACAACTCCATCTAACTTGATAATCATTGTAAAACTCGGAGGAATTCCATATTCGTAAAACGTCAGTGTATAATCCTCAGGAACCAAATAGTGCTCTCGAATTACATGTCCACCGTCTACCGGATTATTTCCGTATCCACCAAGTATTCCATTACAATTTCCTCTAATTTCATATGATGCTTCACCATAATAACCGTTAAATGGCTCGCAAATCTCCACGGTCATGTAGTGAACATTGTCATCATAAACGCAGAGATCATTCCAAAAATCAGGGTCATCAAAACTTGAACATACATAGGGATTGTAATTCAGAGCAGTTGGATCTGAGCAACCTCCAGCGTCGCCTACTGCAAAGGGTCCCGGAGAACTCGGCCCCCCATTGTGGTAGTACTGGGCTGGGCCATTATAAACCCCTGAGAAATTGACAATGAAATAAGAATCTGGGTCGTTTATGAGTTGAATTGTATAACAACCAGTAGGAAGAGACAATTCGAAGGCAAAGTGAAGCGGATTGTTGTATGAATTAATGATGTTTTGATAGATGATAAAATTGCTTTCATTTCTAATTTCAACGGTAGCTCCCATTGAATGGTAGCATTGAAATAGGACTTGATTCTGATCGCATCCGATTTGCGCAAATAAATTGGAAAGCGGATTAAGCGCTATCACAAAAAAGAGAAGAGCCAGCTTGTTCATTGTGTTATTGGTTAAGGTCTGCAAGATGAACTTCAATTAAAGGCTTTGCAATCCCCTAATTCGGGGATGCCTTCTCTCACAGGAATACTAGATGATGTCTATATTTAGCCCTTATTGCACAAGAGAGGTCCAGTTGTCGCAATTATGAAAGATCTTTTTAGAATTTCTAAAAATTTATCGTTTACTTTCCATTTTGAGGATACCTTAAGACCTCTAAAAACCTCTTCCAAGTTTCGACCAAATTTTTCAATAAAAGTATTTCAATGAATTTATTCGGGCCAAATCCCGCACCAAATATCAGTTGCAAAGCATCCAGTTATGCACCTTTCCTGAAAAGGTCAGGAACTTCTCTTCGAAGGGATTTGTATGCACGAAACATAAATCAGGTTTTTAGAGGTGACCTTGATGCTGCCTTAAAGTTTTTAGACTTATCCAATGGAATGCTCCGTGCAATTGTATGTGTGTTTTTTATTATTTCTTGTCAAGTTCTAGAAGCCCAAACAAATCGCAGTTTCGTGCATTATACAACTCAAGATGGACTTCCAGATGGGAACATTGGGTGCATAACACAAGATAGTTATGGCTTCATGTGGATTGGCACAAATGATGGACTTTGCAGATTTGACGGTAAGGAATTTCTTGTTTTCAGAAGAGGAGAGCGCAATAGATCCATCAGTGGAAATAATATCACCTCAATACAAGAAGATGACCAAAAAAGGCTTTGGATAGGTAGTGCCGATGGTGGAGTTTGCTATTATGATTTAGGAGCCCAAGAGTTCAAGTGGTTTGATGATACGGAAATAGCACTCACTTCGAAAAACGTAACGAACATGGATTATTCTTCCGGCTCAGGTTTGCTTTATATAACCTGGAACAACGGAGGTCTGTTTGCTATTGACACAAAAAACCTTGATTTTCAACGAGTAGAGGTTTTTGAGAACGACTCAAAACTCACCTATTACGACGTGCTATGTGATAGTAAAGGCTTCACTTACTGTTCACCTGTAGGACGAAGACTATGTGTCTTGAGAGGCAAAGAACTGATAAAAACAGATACCACGATTTATTATCCGAATCCCGCGCATACCATCTCCTGTTTCCAAGAGGCTAACGACGGCAAGTTGTGGTGCGGAGCATGGGATCCAAATTTACACCTCATCGACCCAGCCACAGGTGAACTTGAATCGTTTGAAATTAAAAGCGACTTCGAGATAGTTAATCCACAAAATGAAATACTCAGCATTTCCTTAGACAACGATGGGAAGATATGGTGCGGAACACTCGACGGGCTTTATATTTTTAATCGGTTCACGAAAATATTTGATTCGTATAGACATCAAAATAAGGATCCACAGTCTCTTATATCGAGTAAGATCAACTGTATATTCAAAGACAATCGCAATCGAATGTGGTTGGGAACAGATTCGGGCCTAAGCATATATGATCCGCAGTCGAATCAGTTTCAAATTGAATGGTTCAGCGAAGATGAAAACTGCAGAGTAAATGATATTTTTGAGATTGACGAAACACTTTATTTAGGTACTTCATGTGGTCTTTTCGCAAAAAAAAGAGGGCTTGAAACTTTCCATGAAATTGAATCAAAATATAAAGGCGAACAACTTCAGATTACGAACTTTTTCATGGATAGTCGAAGAAGAGTATTTGTAGGAAGCAATAAGACCCTTTTTCTTCTCGATACAATATCACAAAAGCTTCAAACGATTGATGGGATTGTTAGTCTAAGTTATCTCGATTTTTATAACATTTCCTCGTCTCAGATAAATTCGATTGTGGAGTTTCCTTTTCGCGGCAGTAATAGCATTTGGATTGAGATTTTTGGACACCTTGTCGCTCTGTTCGATTTTCAAAATCTCGAGGCTATTCCGTCGTTTATGGGAGAACTGGCCAAATACGAAAATCTCATCAATAAGTTTTTTGTCGATTCCAAAGACAATCTTTGGATCCTCGGTCGCTCCCATGGTTTGATGTTATATGTAGATCAACCCGAATTGAATAAAATTGGTGAGTTATTAAATCCGAAAATGGAAGACTTGGCATTTGAAAATTACTTCTTGAAATGTCGATTTGTTTCTGAAGAAAAGAAGTTGCCCTTTTCTGATGTAACCGATATGGTAGAGCTGCATGGCAAATATTTTGTTTCTACCAATGGTTATGGATTGTATTCAATGACAACAAACAATGGAGTCTTTCAATTGAATCATGTAGATGGTTCCCCAAATGTGATTAGAGGGATGATTAAAGATCACAATGGTAAATTGTGGTTGATAAATAATTCCGGATTAATCCTGTATCATCCGCTCGAAAATGAATTTCTCGCTTTCAACTCGTCAGATGGATTGCCTTTATCAGGAATTAGAGGTAAATACATCAATTCTCTAGATGGACAGATACACATTGGTGGCATGGGGCATGTAATATCATTTCACCCAAATCAAGTTTTGAAGAATATAGAAATTCCGTCGATTCATTTCACACATTTCCGAGTGGCAGATGAATCAATGGATTATTTACTTCGCCAAGAATTCATCAAATTAAGTCACGATCAGAACTATATCTCCGTCACATGTGCTTCTCTCAGCTATACTGCACCTGAAAAAAACATGTTTATGTATCGTTTGGTAGGCTTGGATCAAGAATGGCATCAAAACGGAACCAATCACATTATTACTTATAACTCCTTACCCCCAGGCACATACGAATTGCATGTAAAAGGATCCAATTCGGACGGTTTATGGAATGAGGAATCGAAGATTCTAAAGTTCTTGATCATGCCTCCATTTTACCTTCGGTGGTGGTTTTTCGTTTTAATATTTGCCGCAGTTCTTTCCATTTTGTACCTTCTCTATCGTTATAGAATTCGACAAATTATAGCCATGCAAAACCTCCGAAATAATATAGCCCGCGACTTACACGATGAAGTAGGAAGCACATTGGGTAGTATCTCTTTATACAGTGAGGCAGCTCGACAACAACTAGAGGAATCGCATAAAGACCAAGTGCAAGATATTATCCGCAGGATAGGAGAAAATTCGCGAGAAATGATCGAAAAAATGAGTGACATTGTTTGGAGTGTAAATCCTGGAAAAGATTCGATGGAGCACCTCATTTCACGCATGGAATCTTTTGCTTCGGGAATTCTTGGTACTTCTCAAGTTGGTTTTAGTGTAAAATGTACTCAAGGATTATATGCCAAAAGCCTGAATCTTGACGAGCGGAAAAACTTGTTTCTCATTTTCAAAGAAGCGGTGTATAACAGTTTGAAGTATTCTGGATGCAGCTTTGTAGATACCCAAATATTGGAAGATTCAGGCCATATCAAAATGATCATTGCGGATGATGGAAAAGGTTTTGATGTTTCAAACTTAAAGACCCACAATGGCAACGGACTGAAAAACATGAAATCAAGGGCTGAGGAGATTGGAGGGAACCTTACAGTCGAATCAGGGGAACAAGGAACGCGTATTCAATTTCAATTCAAAAAAAAGTAAGCCGCGGAGTACATCACCTATATCGGTGATTGAGTATCTGAAAACATTCCCTTTAATTTGTGATCTATGTCCAAACCCATTTCCATCGCCATTTTTGATGACAGCAAACATTTGCGGGAGGCTTTGTCCATTTTAATCCGAGGACAAAAGGACATGCATTTGGCCGGAGAATTCCCTGATGCCATCAACATCGTTCAAAACGTTAAAAATGTGCAACCCGATGTGATCTTAATGGACATCGACATGCCAGGCATTACGGGAATAGAAGCTGTTGCACTTTTAAAAAAGGAATTTCCCAGTCCTGCAGTGATGATGCTCACTGTTTTTGAGGATGAGGATAAAGTCTTTCGTTCGCTTTGCGCAGGAGCCATTGGTTATCTTTTAAAGAATACAGAACCTTCTCATTTACTCGATTCTATCCGCGAATTACATACAGGTGGGGCCCCTATGACCCCTAGTATAGCCAGAAAAGTTTTGCTACACTTTCAACAAAATGTAGTGCCCCACAATACCCAATCATTTGACCTGAGTGAAAGAGAAAAGGATGTTTTGCGACTGCTCGTTCTTGGCAAATCGTACAAAATGATTGCTGATAATTTGGGTATAAGCTATGAAACTGTTCGTTCGCACATGAAACACATTTATGAAAAGTTGCATGTAGCGAGCATGACAGAGGCCGTTGCAAAAACACTTCAGCTAAAAATTCTGGAATAATACGAGTGGAGCTCTTTAGGGAGACTTTTAGCAAGTCTAATGTTATTTTTCTGTATAATTTTATTTATAGCAACACGGAATTGAATAGTCACAAAACGTGAGATACTCTCCTGTTTGTATATGTTTTTATGGTTCAAGAACAAGTTACATCTTAAATCTCCAAAACCGCGAACCTCAAAATCTGTCACTTGTGCAACGCCATGTGGCTCTAAAATGACGTCATATTGACAAAACAAACTATAAAAAATTATATTTGTGTCATAAATCTATTGTTTACCATGAGGCTATCTGTTACCCTATCGATCATATATTTAATATCTACCGTCACTTCATTGAATGCCGGAGTGTTAATTGTAAATAACAGCAGTGCTGCGCCCGGGCAGTTTGCCTCATTGCAATCGGCAATAGGAATCGCCAGCCCTGGGGACACCATATATATCGCAGGAACAGACATAACCTATGGGGCCATTTCTCTCAACAAGCAATTGACCCTTATCGGTCCTGGCTTTGATCTTACTTCGGGTGCTCCTTCTTCTGTGGCTCAGATAGGTGTTTTAGGACTTACTGCAGTTGCTGCAAATGGATCAAGATTTATAGGTCTACGAATTTTTCAGATTATTTCAACTGATGTGGGTATTAGTCTTTTTACAAACCTTGAGGTATTAAGATGTCAAATTGATGATTGCCTGTATCTGAGCAACGACGATTGGAATAATTGTTTGGTAGACGGCTGCTTATTCACAAGTGGCGGCCCGAATGTAACTGGAAATAACAGTGCTGCGAATTTGACGACAAGCACAATTCGCAGCAACATATTCGCGGGGACATTGTTTTATGTTGTGAATAACACTATCAAGAACAATATTTTCAGTGGAAATACCAATGGCAACGGCTCCATCATATCAGGTGGAACTACCAATACATTCCACAACAATATATGCATTGGACGAAATTGTTTATCCGTAGATATTATCTCAAATATCACTTCAAACATTAGCTTTTCTTGTGCTTCTCCTAATTTTAACGGAACTGGAAATTTCCCTAGTACAGATCCTTTGTTTGTGTCCTACGCACCGGGTCCGTATTCATGGAATCACAATTTCAATTTGCAAGTAGGATCACCCGCTATAGGAACAGGATCTGGATCTACCAACATTGGTTTATATGGTGGAGAGGGCAAATACCGTAGAGATCACGAGCCAGACATTCCCGTTTTAAGATCTTTGACATTACCCGGTACCAATGTTTTTCCTGTCAATAGCAACATATCTATTCAAATAAACAGTGTAATACATGAGTAAGAAAGTAATTTTCTACCTGTTGAGCACTCTTTTTTATGTTGCTCTCTGTACATCGGTTTTTGCGCAGCAAGTCGACGGAATTGAATACTTCTGGAATACAGATCCCGGCTTGGGAAATGGAACCTACGTTGCGTTTGAAACTCCGTCCGAAGTGGTTGTTTCAAATATTGATTTCAGCACTGCGGGCCTACTTACCGGCAGACATATCCTTTATACAAGAGCGAAAAGCACTGATGGAAACTACGGTATTACTAAGTCAAAGGAAATTTACCTGGTTTCGGAGCTTTTAGAAGCTGAGTATTTCTGGGATCAAGATCCTGGTTTAGGAAATGGAACCCCTTTTGACATAAGTGTTGCGCAAGGACTAGCCGATGGATGTGAGAAGTTATCTACGACAGGGCTTTCTGCGGGAATTCACTATTTATACTTCAGAACCAAAAGTGTAGATGGCAAATGGTCCATCACACGATCTCAGTTGGTTCAGCTTACAAATGCATCACCTGCAGGGGGTTGTCCAGGCGATTTCACTTATGATGGTCAGATTACTACATCGGACTTGCTTTCATTACTAGGGGCTTTTGGAACTACGGATAATTGCTTTATTGATCTGAATGGCGATAATGATGTAAACATTTCTGATATGCTCATCTTCCTGGGTTCATTCGGAGGAGTCTGTATGTAGGGTAAGCCCATTCCACCTCGTACAATATTCCAACAGCCTGTGTGAACAATTTCATTCCACAGAAGTCTTGGATGTGATCATCTTTGAGCCCCCTATGCAAAAGACTGAAGAAGTAATAGAAGTTTTCGGCGCCCGAGAGCACAATCTCAAGAATATTGATATTGTGATTCCGCGCAACAAACTTGTGGTAATAACTGGCTTGAGTGGCAGTGGAAAGTCTTCTTTGGCATTCGATACTATTTATGCCGAAGGGCAGAGACGCTATATAGAAACTTTTAGCGCCTATGCTCGCCAATTTTTAGGTAGCATGGAACGTCCTGATGTAGACAAAATCAATGGTCTGTCTCCAGTGATTTCAATAGAACAGAAAACCGTTTCCCGAAATCCAAGATCCACAGTAGGTACCATTACTGAAATATACGACTTTCTTAGATTATTATACGCCAGAGCCTCAGACGCATACAGCTATGTAACTGATGGCAAGATGGTTCGATATAGTGATGACCAAGTGATTGACCTCATTCAGGAGAGTTATTTGGACAAAAAGATTGCTATTCTATCTCCATTGGTTAAAGGGAGAAAGGGGCATTATCGCGAGTTGTTTGAGAATTTGATGAAACAAGGGTATCTGCGCGTGCGTGTAGATGGCGATATAGTAGAAATGCAGAGAGGAATGAAACTGGATCGTTATAAAATCCATGATATAGAACTCGTTGTTGACCGGATGCAAATAGAAATAGAAAGCACTGCTAAAACCGGGAAAAAGGCAGGAGCGGCAAAATTATTCCCGAGTACTTCTATTGCATCTTTGAGCAGACTCCGACAATCTGTGCAGACAGCTATGAGACTTGGAAAAGGAAGCTTGATGGTGATGTTGGTTGAAGAAGAAAAACCAGCAACAAAAACAGGAAATAAAAAGAACAAGGTCCGAGCGGATGTCCGTCATTACTCCCGCCACTTGATGTGTCCTACGTCGGGTATTGCTTATCCAGAGCCGGAGCCAAATCTCTTTTCGTTCAATTCACCTTATGGAGCTTGTCCACATTGCAATGGATTGGGTGAAGTGGCTGAAATAGATGTAGAAAAAATCATTCCCGACTTCGAAAAGAGTATCAAACAAGGAGGAATTGTAGCTTTAGGAGAGGCAAAAAACAATTGGACATTCAGTCAAATAGAAGCAGTATTAAAACATTACAAATGTGATCTAAAAACCCCTCTGAAGGACATGGACGAAGAGGTGATCAATGCACTTCTCTATGGGACAGAAGAGTTAATACAAATTTCGACTTCGCTTGGTCATTCATATCCAATGCAATTTGAGGGGATCATTGCTCAAATAGAAAAACAGGTGGACGAGGATGCAAGTCCTGGATTGCAGCGGTGGGCAGAAAGTTTTATGAATAAAAAACCTTGTCCAGAATGCAAGGGGTCTAGATTAAAAAAGGAAGCACTTTATTTTAGAATAAACGAGAAAAACATTCACGAGTTGGCATCTATGGACCTCAAATTGCTTGCCGCTTGGATGAAAGATATAGACAAGGGACTTTCTGATCGTCAGAAGACCATTGCTCAAGAACCCTTGAAGGAAATCCGCAATCGATTGGGTTTTTTGGTCGACGTAGGACTTGAATACCTCACCTTGCACCGAAGCACCCGTTCCTTAAGTGGCGGAGAAGCTCAGCGGATAAGACTAGCCACACAGATCGGTTCGAAATTGGTAGGTGTGCTCTATATACTTGATGAACCTAGTATCGGCTTGCATCAACGTGACAATCACAAGCTTATTCAATCGCTCAAAAATTTGCGTGATGGAGGCAATAGCGTGATTGTGGTAGAGCATGATAAGGATATGATGATGGAGAGCGATTACCTCATCGATATTGGCCCTGGTGCAGGGATACATGGTGGAAGAATCATTGCGCAAGGACATCCATCAGAGCTTATTAATGGAGAAAGTGTTACTTCAAAGTATCTTCAAGGAAGTCTGAAAATTGCAGTTCCCAAAATCAGGCGAAAGGGCAGTAATAAATATTTGACAATTGAAGGAGCATCAGGGCACAATCTGAAAAATGTAACCCTTCACATTCCATTGGGTAAATTCATTTGTGTTACCGGAGTTAGCGGTAGTGGCAAGTCTTCTTTAATCAATCAGACCCTTTACCCTATTCTGAACGCGGAAATATATAATGGCGTGAAGAAACCCCTTGCATATAAAAAAATCAAAGGGATCAATTACTTGGATAAAGTAATTGAAATAGATCAGAGTCCTATTGGAAGAACACCCAGAAGCAATCCCTCCACATATACAGGTATATTCACAGATATACGATCGCTCTTCTCTTCATTGCCCGAAGCAAAAGTGCGGGGATACAAACCCGGTAGATTCAGTTTTAATGTTGCAGGAGGACGTTGCGAAGAGTGCAAAGGAGCAGGTGTTCGCACCATAGAAATGAATTTTTTGCCCGATGTATTTGTGGAATGTGAAACTTGTAAAGGCAAGCGTTATAACCGCGAAACCCTAGATGTTCGATATAAAGGGAAAAGCATTGCAGATGTTTTGGCCATGAACGTTGATCAGGCCGTAGAGTTTTTCGAAAATCACCGAGGGGTTTTAAATATTGTAAAAACTTTGCAGGAAGTAGGTCTAGGTTATATAACACTAGGACAACATAGCACCACACTCAGTGGCGGAGAAGCACAGAGAGTAAAGTTGTCTACAGAATTAGGCAAACGCGATACCGGTAATACGATCTACATTTTAGATGAGCCAACAACAGGATTGCATTTTCAGGATGTGCAAATGTTGATTAACGTATTAGATCGTTTGGCTGACAGAGGAAACACAGTTGTAGTGATAGAGCACAATCTCGATGTGATCAAAGTAGCTGATCACATCATTGATATTGGTCCGGAAGGCGGTTCGGGTGGCGGCAATATTGTAGCCGAGGGCACACCCGAAGAGATTTGTAAAGTCAAGGCAAGTTGGACAGGGAAATATTTGAAGGCGGAATTGTGAGTATTGGGAGGAGAGAACAGTTCGAAGTTCGCGCTTCTATGAGTGTCATTTCACTCATTACAACGAAATAATTCTTCGAATAGCCTCCGTTGGATTTGAATCTGCGAATACATAGTTGCCGGCGACGAGCACATTCGCTCCTGCTTCAATAAGTTGACGATAATTTTTATCGTTTACACCGCCGTCAACTTCAACATAAGCATTGCTATTTTTCAAAGCCATCAATTCGCGGAGTTTGCGAAGTTTTGAATAAGTATTTTCTATGAAAGACTGTCCACCAAAACCGGGGTTTACACTCATGATCAAAACCAAATCAAGGTCCGAAATGAGGTCTTCCAATAGATGCACAGGAGTATGCGGATTCAGAGCTACACCTGCTTTCATACCCTCTTGCTTGATAGCTGACACGGTTCGATGTAAGTGAGTGCAAGCTTCCAAATGAACGGTCAACACATCAGCTCCAACATCTTTAAACGCCTTGATATACTGATCAGGTTCTACGATCATTAGATGTACATCGAGAGGTTTTGTCGCATGTTTTTTCAGTGCTTTTATGACTGGCATTCCAAAAGAAATATTCGGAACAAATCGACCATCCATTACATCCACATGAAACCACTGCGCCTCACTGCCATTGATCATTTCTATGTCGCGTTGCAAATTGGCGAAATCAGCGGATAGAACACTTGGAGCAATTATATGGGACATGTAGAGATTTTTTCGCGAAGGTAAAGGAGATTTAGGCAAGCAGCAGATAGAAGGTTTGAGAGATTTCCCCATCTTTGACGCATGTTAGTGATTGGTATAACAGGTGGAATTGGCAGCGGAAAATCCACTATTTGTAAGTGCTTCGAAGTACTGGGAGCACCGGTGTTTTTTGCCGATACTGTAGCTCGCAACCTCTACACAGAAAGCGAAGAATTGATGCGTTTCGTAGTCTCCGAAATAGGTGAAGAGTCATATAACAATGGAAAGCCTGATTATGCATTCATTGCTTCGAAGGTATTTAGCAATCCAGATCTCATCCACCGTCTTGAGCGGAAAATTCACCCTTTAGTGGGCGAGCGTTTTGAAGAATGGAGATCACATTTAAACTCGCCTTATGTGCTTCGTGAGGCCGCTATACTCATAGAAAGTGGTTCATACAATACTTGCGATGAAGTTGTACTTGTGCAAGCTCCTATGGAATTGCGAATTCAATGGATCATGAAAAGAAACACAAGTACCCAAGAGGAAATTGATCGCAGGATTCGTTTGCAATGGACAGATGAACAAAAAAGACCGTTCGCTCATCATATACTGAACAACGATAACATGTCACTCTTAATGCCTTCGATTCTCAAATTAGATCATCGTTGGAAAAATGGAATTAGCGCAGAATCATGAATTTCAAGTTTTCTAGATATTCAGCTTCTCCTGAAATACTGATTGTATAGAAACCACTTTCCAAACCATCAATCGAAATCTCATTTACTTCGCTGTTGAAGCGTCCAACAGAAACAATCCTGCCGGAAGCATCTATTACATTGTATTGATAATTCGAGTTGTGGTCAGTTCTCAAAATGATTTTCTCAGAAGCTGGGTTTGGATAGAGTACAAAAGAAGATTCTGTCATTTCGTCAACACCTATGCACACCTCTACCGTTACCAAAACCACATCTGTATCAATACAGCCATCATCTGTGGAAGCAGTTAGTAGCACTGCGGAAACACCTGCCCCCCACTCGTTAGAATTGAAGGTGAAAGTTTGATTCTCAGAACCATCGATCCATAAGTAGTTCAAACCATTTGGCGCCAAAAACAAAACATCTTCACCTAAGCATATAGTTGTATCCAGTCCGAGTTCAACTGTGAAATCATCGTCTGTGTCTATGGTTATTTCCTCTGCATAAACACAGCCATTTGCATCTACCACAGCCACTATGTATGTACCCATAGGGCAATAGTCTACTGTTTGACCCGAGGCTGAGAAATTAGAAGGCCCATCATAATAATATTCATAATCGGGGTTTCCACCTGATGCATCCACCGAAATAACTCCATCTGTGGACTCAGGGCAAGACGAATTAGTGACCGATATTTCCACATCCCACTGGGTAGGTTGATTGATTACATATTGACCTGTAAAGACTTCACCGCAAGGGGTTGTCAATTGAAGATTGTAAGTTCCTGGTCCCACATTTGTGATATACGGATCTTGTGAATTGAAGCCATTGGAGGATGTCCAAACACAGTCGAAGTTGGAACCCATTCCAAACACAGAAGGAAATATTGAACCTGAAACAGGCTGTCCCTCACCTACAGGACAATTCACATCATTAACGGCTGTATTTAAAAATGTTTCGCCATCAAAAGATTTTATTGTGATTTCCACATTACCAACCTGACCCCAATATCCGTCTATTTGAACAAAGTACATTTCGTTGGGCTGCAGGCAACCCGCATAGCATGTAGAGGCCCAGGCATTGCCTGAATTACATCCTCCGTATGTATCATCAGAGGCAGAGATAAGTTCAAAATCCCAGACATTTCCACAATCCGTTCCTTTCCATATTGCAATTTGCGTATCGAAGTTTGTGCCCGGATTGCAAGTACTTATCTCATAAGTAAGGCCTGCTTCAGGAAGGAAATAGGCCCAAGCCGTTTGAGTGGCATCACCCTCGCACCACATACCATAAGTTCCGCAAGACAATGCAGGAGGTTGGATTTCTCCGAAAGATGCTATGCAATTATTTGTTTGCAATGACAGACTTGCGCCATCTGGAGCAATATAAGCTGCACCGCAGGCAGAGTCGTATGCAACATAAGGAAAGTAACCTGCTTGAAAAGTCCAAACATTTCCTGCACCTGTTCCAAAGTATGTTCCGGTTAAGAGACCGTTTTGAAAAACATCAAATGCCAATCCACCATCACCATAAGAATCAAAGAAATAAAGATCATACGATTGACCGTCAACAAGACAAATATTGGCAAACTCTGCTCCATAATCAGGCATTCCATTTTCACCGCTAGGACCTCCAATTCCACAACCTACCTCTTCATTACTTCCGGAGGCCAATGAGCCATTGCCACAGCCATTTCCGGTGGGCACTATTTCCCAATAAGTTTCTTCGGCCCATACATCATAAGAGTATGCTACTATCCAGGTATCTATTTCTCCGACATCACATTGAGAATGAGCGGGCATTGCTGCAATTATGAGTACACCTGAAATTAAAAGGCTTTGTATAATATTCTTCATGGATAATTAACGAATCGAAAGTTTATGTGTGGTTATTGAGTCTGAATTGTGGAGTTCGATGAAATACATTCCGGCACTGAATGTTGATAGATCAAGGATTAAACGGTTTCTATTTCTCACCGATTCCTGTCGTATCAACTTCCCAGAAATGTCTTTTAGAAGGACAAAACTATTATCATCGGTACTAGACAGCTCAATGTAAACAAACTCATCGGCCGGATTCGGATAAACGATCCAATCGTTACTTTGAATTACTTCGTCTACGCCCACACCACCACAAAGTGGATCATAGGGAAATCCAGGAGAGCCATCAATGCAACCAGCGAACCAATTGGATCCCATATTTTGATCGTTTGATCCTTCAGTATATTCAACACTTCTGCCAGTACCATCCGACTGAGTTGGCCAAGGTGAATCATCTAAATACAGAACACTTAACTGTAAATCGTTGCTAAATGAGAACACTTTCAATATGTCTTCGTCATTGTTAAGATTGAATTCAAAAGGACCCATTACATTATTTAGACCAGGATAGACGCTTTGAAATTCTTGCAAATTCTTAGCTAACACTAAATATCCTTCAGGTTCAATAAAAGTGTTCAAAGGGAAATCAAAGCGATTAAAATAGTTCTGATCTTTGAAGTACATAGAACTGAGATCCAATGGAACCTCAAGTTTGTTGTGAATTTCAATCCAATCTCCCGATTCTTCCACATTGTCGTCGTTGTACATGAATTCCGAGATTTCAAATGAGCTTTCGATACTATTCCCTGTAAAGTTTGCAACGAACGTTGCATCGCTTTCAAAATTCATGATTAGGTCTCCACTGTTCACGTCAACAGGAAAGATCTCATTCGGCGACCAGTGATCAAATACATATCCAGGGTTTGCAATTGCTGTTATTCTAACCGGAATACCATTAATATAAGTACCTGTCCAAGGATATTCTTCCTCACTCGGTTCAATAGTAGAAATATGAATACGACCAGCTCCGGAAGGCACAACATCAAGATTGATATCGAGTGAATTGTTTAATCCGAAATGATCTTGGAGCATAGAAACTACGCAGGCCAATCTCTGGTTGTTCCAATCAAGTCTCCAGTCGTAGCCATCGTACCACCAATTATAATCAGTATTCCAACGAGAGCAATGTCTTACCATCGCATCTGCCGATTCGGAGCGCATTTCATTTCGAATAGCTGTAAAATTTTCTGTGCGATAAACAGAGTTTCTGAGGTCCAGATATCTCAGAATAAATCGATCTCGGAATTCAGGGTTTTGAATTGCCTGAGCGAAGATTTCATCGGTGTAAAAATCATCATCGCCAGCTCTAGTGATGTAGTTTCCACATGGATTGTCGCCCATTCCAAAATCCATATCCATGAGCATGAATCTCCATTTGCCTCCTTCTGTATCATCATGCCAGAATTTCGTGTTGTTCATATATCCACTGCTCCAGTCGCCATTCATATAATATGTTTCACCGATAATATAATCTATATAGTTTTCGATATCCATGAACTGCGAGAAGCCATCGAAGAAGTTTTCATTTTGAGGATTGTTGGACATTACCCAATTGTGCATGTCATAAAAGGATGCGTCATTTCCATTGATTACATTAAATCCCATGTAATTGTATGAGATCACAGTAGCATCGTTGGCGGCAACTCCATGATTGTCTTCGCAAAAATCCTCATTCAAGTTTTCACGTATTTCATAGAAACCCCAATATTCTCCATTCAAAAAAACCACAGAGGGAGCGTATCCCATGTAATCTACATCAGTAGTTCGCATAGCCCGTTGCATAAGGGCATCGTGGTATCTGTGACCACCGTATTCATTTCCGCCATTTCTCAAATTGAAAGATTTGAAATCAGTGATAAATGGTTTATCGTTCAATAATGGATACTCGATTTCGTCCATTCCATAGTCGTCACGACACATAACACGTAAACTCTTTTGGTCTTGTCCTCTAGACCAACCTCCATGAATTTTGAGTCCAATTGGGCCTTCAAACTGAATTTGGCCATCGGGTGTGTAGTATTCTATGTAAGACTCGCGCTCCCAATCTTCCCAAAAGTTGGCACCGAAATAGGGATATCCACCATAATCAGGCGGTCCATATACATAAATTCCAATATTCTCATCCCACAGATTGTCGGGGTTGGTAGATATACAAATAACTGGAACAGAGAGATTATTTTCATCTATCATGTATGTATTCTTCTCCACCAAAGACGGTAAAAGACCATCATTGCTGAAACAACGAGCCGCGAGCACTGTGGTAATACCTAAGTTAATTGTTCCTGTGTACAGTGTAGAGTTTTCATCCGGCACACTGCCATCTGTCGTGAAGCGGATATCGGCGTTTGGTGAAATGCTAGTGATCTGAATATTTTGGGCAGTGCCAAATATTCCACTTTGAATAGAAAATATTGGTTTCGGTTCGTAAGACACCGCGCATATAGTGTTTCCATTTTGATCATTCGGTGTAGGCACTGTAGCAAAACACCAGTTGGGAGCACCACTTGTTTGACGGGCATACGAATTTTCGAGCGCCGTTTGAGGAAGAATGATTTGATCCACAAGAATCTGATTGGGATTTGTGAGATGCAATTCTTCACCAATATTTAAAGAAAAATTGGTGTGCAATTGGGCAGTACCACCAAGTCCCATGAAATCAGGAGTGGGGAAAAACTGAATATCATTTGTGGCAAATCTCATGCTAAGCCATGCATTGCCTGTCAGATCAGATGAGAAGGGATCAGCGTTATGCACCTGAACAGCGAGAACATTTTCTCCTTCTATTAAAGCGCTTTGCCATACACTTGAAACAACATTGTATAGATCGATAGGGATTCCTTGGTATCCATTTGCTTCATGACTTCCTGAAGCTAGTTGATCAAAGGCAGGAGGTACACCAATAAAACCGACGTTACCACGACCTATTTCTACCCCATTTAGGTAGGCAACAAATCCATCATCGAAGTCCATGTGGAGCAATACTTCCATCACTGTTTCAATGTCCTGGAGCATAAAACTCTTTCGCATAAAAACAGAAGTTGCCGAGCCAATAACAGTTCCGTCATCCCCATCGGCGAATCCGATTCCACCTTGTCCTAAAGACCAAGAAGAGTCGTCGAAACCCGTTCCTCGCCAAGCTGCATTGGGTTCAGAAGTGGGCACAAGGTATTTCCAAATATCACCTGCGAATATTGCAGTTTCATAGTGATCTGTGCCTCCGCCCAAATCCTTACCGCTAGCCCAAATCACAAGATGTTCATTTGGGTCAATGGAGATGGCTGGAAGAGTCCATTTTTGTAAATTCGATTGGTCGTCAGAAACGGACCAACCCGCTAAATTTACAGCTTGGTTTCCAGGATTATATAATTCAAACCAATCTTTAAAATCGCCATCTTCATCCGCATAGGTACTGAGGTTTGAAGTCTGGACTTCGTTGATAAGAACTTGAGCCGAAGCGGCATAGAAAGAAAAAGCACCCAACGTTAGGGTACATATTCGTAACATTTTGGTCATATTCTGGTAACCTGATTTTTGTGAGATGTAAATATACATAAAAAAAAGTAATACGCGATTTATCGCGTTACTGCATAAAAAACCTGACACCCAAAAAGAATCTGACACCTTGATTCGGCGCAAAAACATAGGTCGGATCAAAAGTCAATGCATTGGGATTATTAGTTGTTGCTAGTGCCTGTCCCTCCGAATCGAAAGTAACATCTTTATCAAATGGATCAAAGGATCGAGCAATGCTATTCGCCGGAGGTGTATAGTTGAGCAAATTTTTCACCCCTCCGTATACCTCCCAAGTCTTTGTGGGTCGATAAGTCATTTGAATGTTTTGAATACTCCACCACGGAGAGTACTCAGGGCGATTGTCCAAGGGTCCCAAAAGCGGCAGTCTCATGGGCGCATAGAGATTTCCTGTGTAATCCCACTTCCATTTTTTATTCGAAGTTTCATGTGATAAAGTCCAAACCGCACTGAAATTTTCGGTTAACATTTGACGAATCGCCTCATTGTTTTCTGTAATAGAAACATCCATCCATGTGGCTCCGGTGAGCACTCTCCAATTACTGCCAATTGCGATGTCCAAATTGGCAGTTACTCCTTTCGAAACTGCGAATCCTTTCAGATTGTCATAAATAATCTGATTGGGATTTGATTCATAATCGGGAATAATCTTATTGGAGAAATGGGTATAAAAGAGGGAGAGATCGAGTGTTGCGAAAGTTTTCGGAGTCAGCGCTCTTTTATGCACCACGTTGAAATTGGTATTCCAAGATCTCTCAGGATTTAGCGTCTCAGTGAACACCACTTCCCTTGCCCCCGTGAGCGCTGCGTGATCCTCTGTAAAAACACTAGCTATGCGAAATCCATTTCCTGAACCGATTCGAATAATAGTTCTGGTGTCTTGCGATTCCCATTTCAAGTTCATTCTTGGAGTGGCTATGTGTCCATATATTTTTTGATAGTCGTACCTTAGTCCTGTGAGCAACTTTAAACTTGGTGATAAAGAAATAATATCTTGGACAAAAACACCAGGAAGCAAAGTCCTGTTTACCGAATTATGCAGCACACCGCGCTCTTCATAAACTTCAGTTGCAGGTGTATTGTCATCGTAAAGTGTGTATCTCAATGCCAGTCCGGCAAGCATTTCATGGGTTTTAATTTCTCGATCCCATACGAGTTGAGCAAAACCTATTTGTTGATTCGCTTCGAACTGTGTGATGCCATAATATGAATCCTGTTGATGACCATTTAAGCTAAATTGCAAAACGATAGATTCTTGAAACGGTAATTCATAGGCACCAATCATCTCATATCTGTTCGTTACAATACTTTCTCCGTAAACGAGATCGCTGCCTCTGAAAGATTCATTCCAATTCATTTGTCCTCCCCACCTATTCTCCGACATCCACCTTGCAGCAAAAGACAATTTGCGACCAGCAGTTCTTTTGAAACTCCACTTATTGAAAACTGATATGCGTTTTTGGAGAGTTACATCTGTAAATCCATCGCCATTCATGTCACGCGGACTGTCATAACTGAAGGCATTCAAAGCCAAAAGTAAATCGAATCTTTTTTTCGATTTCATAGCCCACATAAAGTCCATATTGGTTTCTTTCCAAGAAGTGGTCTGCAAATCCATGGAAAACTTAGGCATATTATCAGCATCCTTAGTAATTACATTGATCAATCCACCCATCGCCTCTGAACCATACAATGCACTTGCGGGTCCTTTTACAATCTCAATCCGCTCTACCATAGATTGGGGTATGCCTGTCATCCCATAAACAGACGACAATCCACTCACTATGGGCATACCGTCTATCAAAATAAATGTATAAGGACCTTCGAGACCATTGATATGAATATCTCCGGTGCTGCACACATTGCAGTTTAGTTGAGGACGTACCCCATTTACATTTTGCAACGACTCAAAAACAGAAGGATTGGGATTGGCCTTGAAGAATGAAGCTTGATACAGCTCAATAGGAACAGGGCTATCAGACAAAGAGACTTCCTTCATTGTTCCAGTGATGACCACTTCTTTCAGTGATACATTGGATACCATTGTTACATCAAGCCGTACTGTTTCATTTGGGGTTTTAATTTTTACAAAAAAAGTATTCTTTTGAAAACCAACTATACTGAAGATGATCGTGTACGATCCTGGAATGAATGACTCCAAACGAAAATTTCCGGAACTATCCGAAACTACAGAATGTCCTAATTCAGGAGAATGGACAACAACAAACTCTATTGGTCCCGCTTCACTCTTTATTAAACCTTCTACCACTGCAGCGTGAGCAATTTGGCACAACAGAATGACAATGAGTGTAATAGCGAACTTATGGGTACAGATTGTTCCTTTCATATTAGATGACGCAAATATATATGTTAGATTAATCTATCTTTAAATATTTACGAGTAAAAAATATGCTTCTATATGGTAATACGAGATTCCTTATCATTATCTAGCTTAATGAGGCCATTAGACTTCCTCATTTCTTAGAACTGTATAAAAATGATATGTTTGCATGATTATGGCATCACCTACAGAAGAAAACTATTTGAAAGCCTTGTTTGGACTATCGATTGAAACTGGCACAATTACAGTGTCTGATCTCGGAGAACGCTTGGGAGTGAGTATTCCCACTGTAAACAGCATGGTTAAAAAACTGCACGAGAAGGGCTTGGTAATCTATGCGAAGTATAAGCCTATAACATTGACCGCAAAAGGAAAAAAGGAAGCCGCCTTGGTGATTCGCAAACATCGACTTACAGAAATGTATTTAGTAGAAAAAATGGGATTTGGCTGGGAACAAGTTCATGAAATTGCCGAGCAAATGGAGCACATTAATTCGCCTATGCTTTTTAATCGAATGGACGAATTATTGGAATATCCTACTATAGATCCACATGGTTCACCAATACCTGACGACAAGGGACGAGTTGAATGGAAATCTTATGAGAAATTATCTGAATGCAAAGTAGGAAGAAGTGTTCGACTGTCGGCTCTAACTCATAGTAGCACTGAGTTTCTGAGTTTATTGAACGATCGTGGATTGTCTTTGGGAATTCAAATAAAAATTGCGCATGTAGAAGCCTTTGACGGCAGCATGACTTTGAGCTATAAAAATCATCCTTCTGTAACACTGAGTGCATTGGTTTGTGAGCGATTGTTAGTAGAATAAAAAAAGGCTGCTCAAATGAACAGCCTTTAACCAAAACAAAAAAACCAATAACTACTACTTAGCTAAACCGGAAAATGTCAAGGCTCCACCGGCAAGAGCAATGTCTTTTAAAATGTTTGTCATGGAAAGCGCCTTAGACATATCGTCAGTTGCACCCATGAAAGAAGGTATATGAATAGCAAGGACAAAAACGAGCAACAGAGCTGCCAATAGAATTCCTGCAAGTTTATCTTTTCTGCGAAGTGCGATTGCTACACCCGCTGCTATCAAGAAGATTCCAATTAGATATGAATAGATATTTCCTGGGCCCGGCATGTAAGAAGGAATCATTCCAGCCATCATATCGGCCCTGATAATGTGACTTATACCAAAGACTACTATGGGAAGGCAAAAAAGCCATCTCGCTAATGTAATGTATGGTGCATTCATGATAGTGAGCCTTACGGTTTGATAGAAGAAAGGTAAGAGCGCTCTTTCGCTCAAACACATCAATTGAATTATGATGTTAACTGAAACCTGTTCATAGTCGTGTGTTTCATTAAAAGAGCTTAGTTGAAAACTGTTGACATATCATTCTAATGAGTAGTTTGAAGCAATGACTTTTGTGATGTGGTAAGAATGATCAATACACAACTAGTAAGTATGACTGTAAGAAGTCGCAGATGGCTGCTGTTTGCAATTACTGCAACATGCATTTATCTCCTGATGCTCTAAACCCATCAGCCTTTCTTCGGAAAAGGGATTTGAACAGTTGCTTCGTTGTTATGTCGGTAAAACCGGCACGGGCATTGGTCTCTCAAATCCTAAGCAATGAAAAAGTGGTACGAAAAATATGCTCCGTGGTTTGTGGATTTTTGGTATTATATAGTCATGGTGCTTCTTTTCATCATCCTAGCAATAGTCTTCTTGTGAATCGTTCAAAAAAAATATCTCTCAAGGGCAATAGTCCACATTCGTTTTGGTTCTCTTTTCGAACCATGCAAAAGTTTGTTATCATATTGATTTGTCTATCGTTCTCTTTAGGAGCATCTGCCAATAGAGCAACACAGGCCTTTTTCAATTCCCAGAGCAAAATCCTAGAGAAATCATACAAGCAATGGATGTGCACAGAATTGAGAGGTGCCAATCCCTCCCATTTTAATTGTAGCAAAAACGATCCGAGAAAATCGAAAGCTGAAGAAAGAGCACCGAAAGTGCAAATTCGATTTATTGAAATAGACATAACATCCAATAAAGAATTTGAAAATCTGTATTTCCCGGAAAATGATTGCTCAATATTTCTAACTTTAAAGTCCTTAGGAGATTTGTACTTCCCTCTTTTTGAGAAAAAACTAGATAGCCAAAAAGTAAGCAGACATTTCAAATATCTTTCATTGGTGCTTACTGGTCTCAACCCAAATTACTCAGATGATTCGCAGAGATCGGGTATGTGGGCACTAGACTACCTCGCTGCTCGGTCGCTACATTTGAAGTCTGATAGTTTAACCGACGAACGACGTGGAGGCGATTTTACGGCAGATGCAGTATCTAAATATCTTGCCTTTCTGAGCGAAAAGTTTGATGGCGATGAAGCCAAGATGCTCATTGCATACAAGTATGGTGTTGGATATACAAGACAACTTACTACCAAACTGGGTACGGAATGGAAATCGGGATTAAGGCTTGACGAAATTCAATTTTTGAAGTTTTATCAGTATACAGTTGAGCTTTTCGAGCAATATCAAACTTCGAATCAACTCAAAAACTACTTCGATATCCTAGGCAATTATGAAAATCTATTTTTCCCACGCGATATTCAGTACGACGCATTGGTTGATGTACTGAAGTTGGATGAAAAAAAATTGCGCGATCAAAATCCGGTATATACAGGTAATTGGATTAGTTCAAGTGCTAGAAGAGTACCATTTATCCTAGATCAAAAGGTCGCTCTTTCGTTCAAAACCCTTGAAGACAGCATCTATAATTGGAAGCCCGCTCAACCTGTCGAAAAAGAGGAAATCTACTTTAAACCGCAGTATCATAAAGTGAAACGCGGAGAGACATTAGGTGGAATCGCTTCAAAATATCATGTGAATATTGGTCAACTTAAAAAATGGAATAACTTGAAGGGAACAACAATTTTTCCTGGTCAAAAATTAAAAGTTAAACAGACGGTCGTCTCACCTCCTTCCTCGAAAATAGAAGAACCAAAAGAATCCAAGGACTCCACTCAGGCATCGGGATCAAATGAATTGATTGATACATCACCAAAAATTGAAACTAAAGAGGAAAAGTCGAAACCTAAGTCAACACCCGAGAAAAAGACAGCCTATGTATCCTATACTGTAAAATCGGGGGATTCGCTATGGATAATTGCTTCAAAGTACAAGGGAGTTAGTCCTGAAGACATCATGAAATGGAATAAATGCAATGAAAAGATCAGACCTGGTCAAGTTCTGAAAATCCATAAATCAAAGTGAAAATGTTAGGGGGCCCCGATCATATAACTCCTCATCGCGTTCTGATTTTACTGTTGTTTGTTGGTTTGTTGTGTATCGGTGTAATGGCCATATTTCCCGCAAATGGTATATCTTTTGGAGGTGAATACAAACTACGGTTTAAAACACTTTCTTCCCTGCTCGATACCACAAAAAATGGGGGTTCTATTGATGGCAATTTGTCGGATTTTTTAATGCAGTACGATTCGATACCTACTCTTGCAGAAACAAAAGCTGATTCATTAAACGTGGTAAGAACTACCAATACAGCTTCTCTTCAATTCGCAGACGACAGGGCGGAAATCCTGTACCCTTTTTTCGAAAAACTGGAATCGGCCAAGACAGCGGGAGATATTCTCCATGTGCTTCATTATGGTGATTCACAAATTGAAACCGATCGAATTACAGGTTTTATTCGAGCAGAGATGCAAAAGAAATTTGGAGGTAAAGGACCTGGATTGATTCCCCCTGTTCCTATTACCGAATCGGCAAACATCAGTCAGAGTAAAAGTTCCAATTGGAAAAGGTACACTGCCTATGGATTTCAAGATAGCAAATCAGCACATAACAAATATGGTGTTATGGCTTCTTTCGGCCGATTTACTGCGGCAAAAGCAAAAGAATTGATTAACCCATTGGACTCTATATCGGCATGGCTCGAATTTAAACCTTCGTATATGGCACAATCCAGTGCTCGTATTTATTCTAAAGCAACAATGTTGGCTGGAAATAATCTATTTGATGTTCGGGTTGATGTTTTTGCTGATGACAGTTTAATAGATACAAAAATTCTGTCCGCCTCGTCATTCATGAGCACTCATACTTGGCATTTTTCATCAACTCCTGGCGTGCTGCGCTTTCAATTTATAGGGGCCGACAGCCCTGATGTTCATGCCATTTGTTTAGAAGGCGAAAGCGGTATAATGGTAGACAACATTGCACTACGTGGAAGCAGTGGGAATATTTTCACCAAGATCAATGGATCGGAAATTCGAACTGCTTATGAGTTTTTAAATCCGGGATTAATCATTATGCAATTCGGTGGAAACACAGTTCCCTTTTTAAAGACAAGTGAATCAGCCAAAGATTATGGCAATTTTTTTCAATCACAAATTCGATATTTGAAGTCTCAGTGTCCTGATGCCGTTTTCATCGTAATTGGTCCTTCGGATATGAGCACAAAAATAGATGGAGAATATCAAACTTGGCCTTTTCTGGAGGATGTGAGAGATGCCTTAAAAACGGCTGCATTTGCTGAAAAATGTGCCTTTTGGGATATTTATGCTATCATGGGTGGGCGCAATTCCATGATTAGCTGGGTAGAAAATTCGCCTCCTTTTGCTGCTCCGGATTACACACATTTCACTCCAAAAGGCGCACGGAAAGTTGCGGAAATATTCTATCATTCGCTTATGAGCGAATATGATGCTTGGTACAAAGCAAAATTAGAATAACCATTGTCTTAGAATGCTTTGCGTGAAAATAAAGTCTCCCGCCTTTCACGCAAAGTTCGCGGAGGGAATTGCACGCAGAGAGCGCAGAGGCGATTTGAAATTCTAAATTCCAATAACTGCTTGTCTTCCAAGAAATAAATCTTTGCGGGCTTTGCGTCCGACCTTTGCGTGCTTTGCGTGAAAATAAAGACGCTCGCCTTTCACGCAAAGTTCGCAGATGGAATT
>Ga0209591_10000133_pt1 | contig 94592 bp, 71 predicted proteins | sample MAT01_FD_187207 | JGI IMG/M metagenome (GOLD analysis project Ga0209591, IMG submission 187207) | Freshwater microbial communities from Lake Fryxell liftoff mats and glacier meltwater in Antarctica - MAT-01 (SPAdes) (version 2) | ecosystem: Environmental > Aquatic > Freshwater > Ice > Liftoff...
CTATTACTTTGCTCCATCGTGTAGATTCGAGAATCCCGCAGCGCATTAACCTCAAGACACTTCCAATGCGCAATGCGGGATTATTTGATGGTGTATATTCATACATCAAGAATAAAAATAGAGAAAGTGCTTGATATCAAAGGGGGTTAGCCCTGCATTAGATTTCCAATGCGGATTCTGGGTTAAACAAATTGCTGTCAGTACAGAGGTAATTACATCAATAAAAAAGGACTCCGAATACTCGAAGTCCTTTTTCCCAAAGTTGGGTTGTTTGGTTTTGGTTAAACCCGGGCACGGGAATTATTCGTCACCCAGTTTCTCGAAACTAACTTCTTCTGAACCGTCCTCATGGGTTTTGTGGTCGGGTTCAGCAGACCGGTATTCCCCGCTATTCTGCAATTCTTTGATTTTGTCCATCGTGTCGGTCATTCCCTCCATGAATTTCTCAAAGTCCTCTTTGTAGAGATAAATCTTGTGTTTTTCGAAGCTGAACTGTCCTTCACCCTCGATTTGTCTTTTACTTTCGGTGATAGTCATAAACAGATCTTTCCCTCTGGTTACTTTTACATCAAAAAAGTATGTTCTTTTTCCCGCCCTGACGCTCTTCGAGAAGATGTCTTCGCGATAATAAGTACCCTCACTCATGTGTTCGAAATTGGTTCTTGATTAAGGAATAGAAGCCAAATGTAAAAAATCCTTTCAAAGATTGAAATTTATTTACAAAAAAGAATGGTTTAAAGGAAGTAGTGCCTTTTTTCAATCAGGTTTTTCAAAACCACAATGACGGAAATTACGACTTTATTGTCCGCCTAATCCTAAAACTAGAAAACCCCAATATTGGGGGTTTTCTTGGGAAAATCAAGGTGATCTCTATTTAAAAAGCTCTTTTTTGTAGGTTTTTCATCGAAACCTGCTTTCTGCTTATGGATTAAGATTCACAGTAATTGTATTGCCGTTTGGCCCCGTAACGGTGGCAAGGTCATCGCAGGTGCCATTTCCATAATCAATGCTCATCGTTCCATTTGGCGCTGAAATCTGCACCGATCCTTGAGTGATAAAATTGCAGGTATGATAGTGATATAGGGCCGATGTGATGGTTCTGGTCACTACCGTTCCGTTTGAGCGGGTGTTGCTACCGCTGCCTGTGAGTTTCCAGTCGTTGTCGCCGCACTCCGAAGTTTGATAACCCGAAAGCCAAGTTATTTCAGAGGTGAAATTGCGGTGATATGTTCCATTGGAATGAGTGATCTGGGTGTCGACCACACGACTAAAGACCGGCTGACCGTCTGTGTTGGGTCCAAGGTTGGTAGTAATTCTTGAACCCGTGATTTCTACACCATTGATGCTAAAATCTTCAAAAGTTACTGTTCTCACCGATCCGGTTTCTTCAAACGGTGCTGTGAGGTGTATGTACATTATCCCGGCCCTAGTGTATCCTCCAGGACCCGTGCAACCATCTCCAAAGTTGACAGTAATGATTTTTGGGAAATCAGAATTGTCTTCTGAAATGTTGGCGCATGTCGGAAAGTATCCTGTCCAACCGCACAGAGTGCCGCCACCTCCTGACATGTTTTTTTGCGTAAGGGCTTCTTCATCTGCAGAAATATTTTTGTCTACAAAGGAATTAACCGCTTCATTTCTAGATTCTACGGTGTCCAAAACTTGTTCTTCTTCCTTGCGGCAAGATGTAAACAGCATGGTGAAAATGAATGTCACCAAATAGAATGTCCTTAATTTTTTGTTCATGATTTTGTTCTTTTAGTTCAACCTGGGTTTGTAATAATGAACATATGACCGCAATGATAGAAAAAGGTTTAATGAAAGATTCTTCTCAGGGGTTTCCTGCAGTTTTTATACTCCTTTCAAGATATGGAGTGTCCAGTGATTTCTTATCATTTCAGGTAGTTATAAAAAGAGAAAAAAAAAGCTGCTCTTTCGAACAGCTTTTTTTGAGGCCAACGAGTGAGTATTTTAAACTCACAGGTATTTTTAAATTTTGTTTACATATTGTATTCGAATGAGATTACAACTTTACAAACTCTTTTACTACAACTCGATCGCCAGCATGTGTTTTCATAACATACATACCGGAAGACAGATCTGAGATATTAATTGCACGCGTTTCCCCGTTAGAAACGACTAGACCAAATTGTTGGCTAATGATCACTCTACCCATGGCATCGATGATTTCATAGGACACTGTCTCAGGTTTATCGAGCACAATTGCAAGATTCAAAATATCCGATGATGGATTTGGATAAATTGATAAATCAAAACTTTCGCCTTGAATTTGAGTCACACTTATCGGATTAAATGAAGGGAATGAAATGTTGTCTACCCAAACAGCGTCCTGACCTTCAACGCAACAGAAGTCATCTTTATCGTATGTCCAACGGAGGGTGTGAGTTCCTACACTTATTGGAAAAGTAACTTCGGCCCAGGCCGTTTCTCCACTCCATGCCCCAAGTGTACTTCCATCAATTTTAAACTGAAGTTCGTCCCAACCGGCTTCTGAACTGGTTTTAAAAGCGAAGTTTACATCCCCAGCATCAATGAAATCGAGGGTTAATTTCAATATTGTTTGATCCCCGTCGCCAATTACTCCACTTTGCATGCAGAGGTCGCCATCATATGGATTCAGATCAGTGCTAAACCAATCTGTATCCCCTTCTAATGACCAAGGAAAAGAGTTGATGTCGCCCGATTCCCAGTCCTCCATAATAATGTTCATCACTTCTTCGAATGAGCAAGCAGCAGAATAGAAGGCCGTGCCCGCAGAGAAATCAAATTCGAATAGCGCTCCGTCGGGTACCTCATTTACAAGGGTGATGTCGAACGTTACCACAATCGACTCATTCGCTGCGATTGGCTGCGTAAAAAATGAAGTATTGGCCGCTGCCGCAAAAGGTGAGCTTTCCGCAAATAAGGCATCAAGTCCAATGGTAGTGGATGCATGGCCTGTATTCATTACTTCAAAACTAAAAGTCGCAATTTCGCCTTCTTCTAGCATTCCATTGCCACTTTCATCTGCAATCGTGAATTCACCACACGACAATACAGGAGCATTGAGCACAACATTGAAACTCATTATCCAAGTGTTCTCGTTCGAGTCAACTATGTTGAGTGCAAATTGAGCTATATGCTGGTCTTGAACTCCATCAATAACATCAAAGGCATACGCACCCTCAGCCATCAGATCACTTGCCGCAAGTATGTCTCCATAAAAATGAAAATCATCAGTGATAGTAACCCATGGGTCATTGGAACTCAAAGTGGCCAATACACCGAATGCTGTTTCTATTCCTACATTTTCAAGTGAGATATCAAGTAAAATGGATTCGCCATGATCGGCCAATTCATTCACATTTCCGTTCGTATCGTCAATCACTACTAGATCATCTATTACGTAAGGACCATCAGCAACGATGAGCGTAACGTAACCTTGATAGGGTATTGTATTGAAAGATGTAGCAGTTACCAAAATGTTAGATGGGGAAACAATTGGATCGAATGTAACCGTAGCCATTCCTCCAATAACAATAGCAGTTCCGATGATTTCACCATCAATTGTGAGTGCTATCATTGCATCTTCGGTATCGCACAAAACATCCAACTCAGAAACGCCCAAAAAGGCAGTTTCAAAATGATCCACAACTAATTGAGACGGGAAAGCTGTGCGGAGCTGAATAGACGGATCTGCAAATAGGTGCCAAGTATCTGTCATGTCATCACCAGCAACTCCATACACATCATTCATGCTTGCACAACCATGATTGTGAATGGACCCAAGCGTATGACGTGTTTCAAAAGAAACCATATCGGCAATGACGTGGTTCATTTCATCTTGACCTTCCATAGGAGGAGCCCAACTTTGGAAAACAGAACTGAATGCACCGCCAATACCGCCTGTTGGGCCATTGGTATTGTCGGCCTTTATCCAAGCTTCACCAAACGTATCTCCACTTCCGGAGTCGTCGTCAAAATCCCCAACACAACATCCTACTATAATGAAGTAAGGATATTTGTTGTAATTGGTAAGCCCATTGATGCTTGCATTTGTGAAACCTGTGGTGCTAATTATACTATGGTTTCCATGTCCTGTGTAGTTGATCAATGAACAACCATTATTGATGATATCAGAAAGATCAGAAGAGCTTGGATTCCCTGCTTCATCAGCCGTTTCGCCGCCAGTGGGAGAAGATGTGGTATGAGTCGATTCGTATAATTCCCATACTGAGGTATACGTGAAACTCAACAAGTCCTCTTTGGTCTCATTTGCATGTTGCCAGTCTTCTTCGCCATCATCTCCAATGCCCGCTCCTTCATTACTTCCAATACCAACCCCGACGCTAAACCAATCTGTAGCGATGTATGGATTCTTTTCGTATTCCAAAATTTTGTCTATGAATACAACTAGCTCATCATCCGTATGAACAAGAAGTCTTCCCAAGAAAAATTCGCCGTAGCTATCATTTCCTGATACGTATGAATAACAAGCATCACAATATCCTTGTCCACCACTGTTGTTAACCAATAGAGTAGGTATTTGATCTTCATCCCCAACCAGAACTACATATGTAACACCATTCTCGTTGTAATAATCTTCGATGAAAGCTGAAATTCCCGAAATGCCTCCAATGGTTGATACATCAACGACTTCTGTAGAGATGCCCTTTTCCTTTTTCCAAGTTACCCATGGGGCTATCTCTTCCTGATATTCTGCATCAGTTATCACAAGCATATTTCCTAGTTCACCAACAACATCGTACCGAGCTGAATGCTCATTGTAGTTGATAAACCTAGATTTATACAGTTCATCCATTACGGCGTTCGTTCGATTCGGAACCGTTGCAGGAAGCGGGTTTGCACCCGGAGTGTCTATAGGCACAACTACCACTTCAATAGCAGTGTAGTGTCGCAGTACTTTCGTAACAGGGTTGTATTGCACAGGATAGAAGTAAAGACTCTGTCCGCGGTACTGTCTTTGAACATAAGCTTCACCAAGTGAAACCAAGTTGCCAGGGAAAAAAGCGTCTTGGTTATAAACTCCACCAAATTCAAAAGCAATTTGCGAAGGGTCGATATTTCTAAGTAGATTACCTTTTGAAGGTGCCACATGAATATCTTGGTATTCTGTGTATTCGCTATAAGTAACGTGTACCTCCATTTGTCTGAAATCATCAACGATCAACGCTGCAGTTTTTTTAGGAACATCCGGTGTGCCGGCCTTAAGCAAAGAATTACCATCAATAATTTCAGGGATAACCATTCCTTCACCCACTCCGTTGAAAGTAATTTCAACATCGGAATTGAGTACTGTTATAATTCCATTCTGTTCACTTAAAACAGTTTGGGATTGAAGTACTTGGGTAATTAGAATAGAAAGAAAAAGTAGATTTTTTTTCATTGAGTTTCAAAATTGATAATTGATTATCTGATTACAAGTTTGCGGGTTTGCATAAATTCATTTTGAAGAAAGTAGATTCCGTTTTCAAGAGATCCTAGATCGAGGCTCGTAAAGTCTTTTGTGATATTGAAATTCATCACCTCACTTCCTGAAATATTCATTACTCGATATTTACCGGGATTAAATCCCTTTAGATATACGAAGTCGGCAGCAGGCTGAGGATAGATGCTTGATACATCAACGGTGTGGTCACTAATACCTAAGACTTCCGTTGAGAAGTGATAGGTCATGTCAACATGTTCTTCTATCTGCCCGGTAGGATAAATCCAAAAATTCACATCTCCTTCTCCCGGAATGGAATATGGATTAAGTGTAAGCTTCGTAAAAACTTCATCGCCCGGCCCCACGGGCAACATGTCGCCTGTGTTAGGCAAATAGGAATAGCAATTTGGCCAATCGCAAATACTGATATGCCATTCTTCAGGACAAGTGTTCCCCACAACACGCCAACTTACTTGCACAGAATCGGGGGAGTCGTGATTTATATAGATGTAGTGATCGGTAAAAGTCTCCATTGACAATTCAGCAGTGTATTCTTCACCTGGATTGAAAGAGAAATTTTGGGCCATATAGTCACCAACAACAAAACAAAATAAGGCCGTGAATAGATTTTTCATGTTTCTTGATGTCATACGAGTGCTAAAATCGGAAGTTTTATCATTACATCAACTTTAAATCTGTGTGAAGTTTGGAATGCCCCAATGAGTTCAGCAGTTTCAGCCACTTTTTCAAATTCGGTGACTGCAATTCGTAACGTGTGTTACATCTTTGCGACATGATTGATCCCAACAGGAAAAAAATTGAATTTAACGAGTTCGAGAAGACCTTTCTATCCGATTGGACAAATGCCGTTACCAAAGAGCTCAAAGGCAAGAGCCTTGAAAGTTTGAACTGGTATAACGAAAACGCCTTTGTTCTTGGACCATACAGTCGACCAAGATCCCAGGCCGATTCCTTCGCAGAAAGGGTAAAGCCGGAATGGGAGATACATGCTCGTTTCAACCCGGCAAGTATTGGTGACATGAATTCTAGAATTCTTCACTTCTTGAATTTGGGTGTTAATTCAGTTGAGATCATTTGTTCTAAAGATAATATTTCAGAGTTTTCCAAATGGCTAAAAGAAATTCATTTGCCTTTCATTTCAATGCACTTGTCTACAAATTCGGATATCTCAATACTCTTTGATCAACTGCAGTCTAAAGCTGAAAAGGATGGAGATCTACTTTCAGAAATAAAGGGATCTTTTGAATTTTCTGACAATCCATGGCCAGTTCAAGAAATGTCAAAAAAAATAAAGAAAATCCTCGAAAATTGGCCGGAAATGCGAATTTTAACGGGAAAAAGTGGCAATGTTCATGATTTGGGTGGAAATGCGGCAATGGAAATTGGTTGGCTTTTATCTCTTGGTCACGAATGGCTTTTATTTCTCCTAGAATCGGGTTTATCGCATGAAAGAATTTCGAAATCGTTTCGATTCCAGATTTCCATAGGAAGTAGTTTCTTCAATGAAATTGCCAAAATCCGAGTTTTTCGGAATCTGTGGTCCAAAATAGGGGAGGCTTACGGTTTTGAAAACCTAGGTGCTCATATACAGGCAGAAACCAGTGGTTTTCAGCAAACTGCTTACGATGAGTACAATAACCTTTTGCGCGCCGGATCACAAGCTTTATCTGCTGTAATTGGAGCTGCTGATTCAATTCATATATTGCCTTTCGACAACTATAGGGTGGCGTGGAATGAACGATCTGTCAGGCTTGCTATTAACGTTCAGCATCTTTTATCCGAAGAATCGAATCTAAAATTGTATCGAGATGCTGCAGATGGTTCTTGGTACCTCCGCGATCTAGAAGAAAAGCTGACGGACAGAGTTTGGCAAAATTTTGTAGACCTCGAAACGAAAGGTGGTTTACGGGAAGATGAGACTGATTTCTTCAATTCTGTCGAGGAATTTGGAGCGAAAAGGAAAGAACAACTTAAAAACAAAGAGATAATTCTTGTTGGAGTCAATAAATTTCCGGGATCCACTTCCTCAAATCCGAAGGATTGGAATTCGAGAAGGCTGAGTCATGATTTTGAGGCTAGCCAATGGGAGGAGAAAAAATGAAAAGAGCAGAATTCAGTCCAATAGAACCGAAGCATAGCCTTGAAAATGATTTGGTAGCAGATTTCGATGCCGGAATCGCTCCATATCTCCGCGGTCCCTATGCGAGTATGTACACCATTCGTCCTTGGACCATCAGGCAATATGCAGGTTTCAGTACAGCAGAAGATTCAAATGCCTTCTACCGAAGAAATTTGGCCGCAGGTCAGAAGGGATTAAGCGTCGCATTTGACCTGGCAACACACAGGGGATATGACAGCGACCATCCCAGAGTAGCAGGTGATGTGGGCAATGCAGGGGTAGCAATCGACAGTATTGAGGATATGAAGATCCTATTTAGAGACATTCCTCTGAATGAGATGAGTGTTTCAATGACAATGAACGGGGCTGTTATTCCAATTCTTGCATTCTATATTGTAGCAGCAGAAGAGCAAGGTGTTGGTCCGGAGCAATTGAGTGGTACCATTCAAAACGATATCTTGAAGGAGTTTATGGTGCGCAATACTTTCATTTATCCTCCGGGTCCAAGTATGCGTATAGTGAGCGACATATTTTCGTATTGCTCGGAGAAAATGCCGCGATTCAATCCAATATCCATTAGCGGTTATCACATGCAGGAAGCCGGCGCCAGTCATGAAATAGAATTGGCTTATACTTTAGCAGACGGTCTGGAATATGTGCGGGCTGGAATAAAGGCAGGGATGAGCATCGACGATTTTGCGCCACGCCTCTCATTTTTTTGGGGCATCGGAATGGATTTTTTCAATGAAATAGCGAAAATGAGGGCGGCTCGACTGCTTTGGGCAAAATTGCTTAAACAGTTTAATCCAAAGGACCCAAAAAGTATGGCTCTTCGAACTCACTGTCAAACGAGCGGATGGAGCTTAACAAGGCAAGACCCATATAATAATGTGGCTCGCACTTGTATTGAAGCAATGGCTGCGGCATTTGGTGGAACGCAGTCGTTGCACACCAATGCCCTAGATGAAGCTATAGCCCTACCCACTGACTTTAGCGCTAGAATTGCAAGGAATACTCAGTTGTATCTTCAAGAGGAAACGGATATCTGCAAAGCGATCGATCCATGGGGAGGTTCTATAGTGGTAGAAAAACTTACAAATGAGATGGTTGAAAAAGCATGGCAGCTCATCGAAGAGGTGGAATCTCTTGGAGGAATGACAGCCGCAATAGAATCGGGACTTCCAAAACTTCGAATAGAGGAAGCGGCAGCCAGAAGACAAGCTAGAATAGACAATGGCTCCGATAAAATTGTTGGAGTAAACTGCTTCCAATCGAGTGATGAAGATGAAAACGGTTTGGAATTGCTTGAAGTAGATAATTCTGCGGTTCGATTATCGCAAATTGAACGTTTAGAAACTCTGAGAAAGGGCAGGGTTGAGGCAGAAGTCCAAGAGGCTTTGAAAAACATAACGGAAGTTGCTTCTTCTGGCAAAAATCTGCTAGAGGCTGCAATTGATGCGGCCAGAAAAAGAGCAAGTCTCGGAGAAATTAGTTTGGCCATGGAGAATATCTTTGGTCGATATACCCCCGCGATTCGAAGCGTAAGTGGTATTTATTCAAACGAATCAGCCATGGACAAAGATTTTATTAAGGCCCGCGAAATGGCGGATGAAGTGTCAGAACTTATTGGCCGTCGCCCAAGAATTTTAGTAGCCAAAATGGGTCAAGATGGTCATGATCGCGGTGCCAAGGTTATTGCCACGGCGTTTGCCGACATTGGTTTTGACGTAGACATTGGCCCACTTTTTCAAACTCCCGCAGAAGTGGCAAAGCAAGCGGTGGAGAACGACGTACATGTGGCAGGAGTTTCATCACTCGCCGCAGGCCATAAAACATTGGTTCCTCAATTGAGGCAGGAACTTGAAAAACTTGGTAGAAAGGACATCTTGTTGGTAGCCGGAGGAGTCATTCCGGAAAAGGATTTCGATTTTCTCTATCAAAACGGTTGTGTTGGAGTTTTTGGTCCGGGAACGAAGATCAGCCTTGCTGCCATTGAGATACTAGAAATCCTCAAGGCTGGTCTCGAACGCGCCAAGCCAAGCGAAGTTTAAGTTTTAGACAGTATTAGAGTGTAAAAATCCATCAGATTTAGGGAACCTTTAGAACCTTGTTCTATTAGCCCAAATCAAGCGATAGAAAAAGTGCACACTAATTTTGCCCATGAATGCAGTTTTCTATCGCCTAGATTTGAGAATTCTGCACGCATTCTACAAAAATTGCCCTAATGCGTAATGCGGGATTTGGAATATTTAGGTCACTCATGAGCTGCAAAATCTCGATTTAAACTGGAATTGTTTTGTTTATCGAAACGCGAAAGATATTTTTATAGGTTACTGTTAGTCATTATCAAGAAATTATGCGTACATTCGCGCCCCTTTTCGAGGCTTTTAGCTCCGTTAGGGTACTCGGATTGTTGACCGGCCGAGCACAATAAAATAATAAACAAAACCCCTCCTACACAGTGGTCATTGGCGAAAGTCAAGTAGGATACAAGAACAAGCCAAATGGCCGAATCAAAAAGAGTAAAAGCTGAAGAAGCAGGCGTGAACGAAGAGTTCACCAACGTGAATGAAACCGCTGCCCCAGCGGAATCAACCGAAGTAGCGGTAGCCCCCATTGAAGATGAAACAGTTGAAGTTGAGGTTTTAGACAACCTTGATTTGTACAGCACCGCTGATGACAGTGGACTGCTTACAGAAACTGGTGAATTTAACTGGGAAGCGCTGAAAATTGTAGGTGGTTATTCAGACACAGAGCGTACACGGTACGACAAAATTTACGAAGACACCCTTTCTTCTATTGCTGAAAAGCAAGTAGTAGATGGAACTGTAATGCAGTTAAACAAAAAAGAGGTTGTCGTAAACATCGGATATAAGTCCGAAGGTGTCATTCCGGCTACGGAATTTCGCTACAACCCCGACCTAAAAATAGGTGATGTAGTTCCTGTGTACGTTGAGCAAGCCGAAGACAAAAACGGTCAGTTGAACGTTTCACACAAAACTGCACGCATATTTAGCGCTTGGAGCAATGTAAACAAAGCTCTGGAAAGTGGTGAAATCATCAAAGGTGAAGTGAAATGTCGTACTAAAGGTGGTCTTATTGTCGATGTATTCGGCATTGAAGCCTTCTTACCAGGTTCACAAATTGATGTTAAACCTATCCGCGACTATGATGTATATGTTGGCAAATTGATGGAGCTTAAAGTTGTAAAAATCAACCAGGAATTCAAAAACGTGGTTGTTTCGCACAAAGCTCTGATTGAAGCTGAACTCGAAGAGCAGAAAAAGCAAATCATGAGCGGCCTCGAAAAAGGTCAGGTTCTCGAAGGTGTTGTAAAAAACATTACATCGTACGGTGTATTCGTAGACCTAGGCGGAGTAGATGGACTCGTTCACATTACCGATCTTTCTTGGGGACGTATCAATCACCCTGAAGAAGTGGTTAAACTCGACGATAAAATCAATGTGGTTATCCTTGATTTTGATGACGATAAAAAACGTATTGCCCTTGGTGTTAAGCAATTGTCTTCACATCCTTGGGATGCAATCCAAGAAAAACTTGAGCCAGGTCAGAAACTGAAAGGTAAGGTTGTAGTTCTTGCCGATTATGGTGCATTTGTAGAAGTAGCACCTGGTGTTGAAGGACTTATCCACGTTTCAGAAATGTCTTGGAGCAGTCACCTTAGAAGCGCTCAGGATTTCCTCACTGTAGGTCAAGAGATCGACTGTGTTGTTCTGAATGTAGACAAGGAAGAGAGAAAACTTTCTTTGGGTATCAAGCAATTGAGCCAAGATCCATGGGAAGGTATTGAAGGTCGCTACCCTGTTGCCAGCAAGCACAAAGCTAAAGTTCGCGCGTTTACGCACTTTGGTGTGTTCTGCGAATTGGAAGACGGTATCGATGGATTGATCCATATCTCTGATTTGAGTTGGAACAAGAAAATCAAGCACCCAAGCGAATTCTGTGCTATCAATGATGAACTCGAAGTAGTAGTGCTCGAACTCGACAAAGAAAACCGCAGAATCAGCCTTGGTCACAAGCAATTGGAAGAGAATCCATGGGACGTATTCGAATCTGTGTTTACAGAAGGTTCTCGTCACCAAGGTACTGTTGTGAAGAAAGAAGGCAACCATGCAATCGTAAACCTACCATACGGTTTGGAAGGATATTGCATGACCAAAAACCTCAAGAAGGCGGATGGTTCTACTGCCAAAGTAGAAGAAACCCTTGAGTTCTTTATTCTTGAGTTCAACAAGAATCTAAGAAAGATCAACGTTTCTCACACGCGTACTTTCCAAGATACAGAGGATACTGAAGACGCAGCAAAAACTGCTGCTCGTCCTCGTCCGGCAGCTAAAAAGGCAGGTGGACAAGGTGAAGTGGAATCCAGTCATGCGGTGAAGGCAAACAATGAAAGAAACGAAAAGTCTACTTTGGGAGATCTTGGAATTCTAGCTGACCTAAAAGATCAGATGGAAGCCTCGGCTAAAACCGACGAGAAAAAAGAAGAAGGCGAAGGATAATTTATCCTCCTATAAATTGAAAAGCCTGTTCCTTGTGGAGCAGGCTTTTTCTTTTGGGGTATGATACCGCTTGGGTTTGCCCCAGAATCCCTATTGGAAATTTATTGCAGCACTAACCCCCATTGATATCAAGCACTTTCTCGATTTTTATTCTTGATGCATGAATATTCACCATTAAATAGAAATCTGGCGAGACCACTTGCAATCTTTGGGGTTTATCCCGCATTGCGCATTGGAAGCATCTTGAGTTTAATGCGCTGCGGGATTCTCGAATCTACACGATGGAGCAAAGTAATAGTTAGACCTATGAAGTCCGATATCTCCATCGCGTGATTCGGGATAATACTAATACTGCTTATTAAATAGTCCATGCTGCATTGCGCATTGGAAGTTTTTTTTGGCAATGCTCTGCAGCATCTTACATGAAGTGGTAAATGACGTCATAGTAGCTGTTCTAAGCCAATGGAGTGAAACGGAATTGGACTATCACAGATACATAAACCCAAATCAAGCGATAGAAAAATTGCACCCTAATTTTGCCGATGAATGCAGTATTCTATCGCTTAGATTTGAGAATCCCGCACGCACTCTACAAAAATTGCCCTCATGCGGGATAAACAGTATTAGCACTTCATAGCGAATCCAAATGCAGATTCTGGGATTAAGTAAAAGTTGGTATAACATTGGAATTATTCGTAGCTCCAAACGAGTTCTCAAGGAAAAAAAAGACCCGCTGTATTTAAACAACGGGTCAAGCTAAATACACCTATTTATTTGTAAATCTGATTTTTATGAGTAAATCTTACTCGTCTCCCAAGGCTTCAATTTCTTTCAACTCCTCATCTAAAATCTCTTCAATTGCCTTTCTCTCAGCTTCATTGAGTCGAGCATCCAGTTTGGCCTGACGTTTCATAAAGCGATACATATCGCGCTTGTGAATCTCATAAGCTATGTATACAATATAATTGCTTTCCTTGATGTACTTCTCTTCGCCAATTTTGCGCAGATCAGCTATGGTAGTATTGGTCACTTCGCGTATTAAACTCTGAAACTTATCATTTACCTCAGATGAGTTATTTACCTGTGTATCAGATAAATATTGGTCTGTCACTACTTTCATGCGAGTGCCCACTTGTTGTGCAAGTTCTTTTTTTGCCTGCAGATCAGCTTTGTTTTTGGCAATGTTCTCATCCATGCTTTCTCCCTTGCCAACTGCTCGGAAAAAACGGTTGTTGCTTTCATAGGCACCACCGCTAAATGGTTCTTTTACCTTTTCTCCAAGGTTAGAATTTTTGCTACAGCCGCTAAACACCAGCGCTATCGCGAGGAAGGCTATTCCTGATATTTTGGTAATGATTTTCATACTCTTTAAGATTCTTATTGTTGTGTTGAAATGACAGGTAAAAACTGTGCCACAAATATTGAAAGGGTTCGGCCTTACTCCAAATCTAGTTCTTTTCGCAAGCCGGAGTCGGCGTTTCCGTTGCGATTCCAATAATCGGTCCGGATGCTTTTCATAAGAGTACCTGAACTAGTAAGTAAAGGAGCATTCGCCGACCAACCATCTGGATAAGTTTCAGACCAGCCAATAATATTGAAGGGAAACCCAGATTCGAAGTAGATTTCAATGGAACGCTTCAGTTCAGCGTAGTCAATTTTGTAGACTTTGAGGCCTTCCTTCAATCCTAATGAGCCCGTTGCATTGTAGCCTTTAGCGTCGATGTGCTTGAACCGCAAAAACGAGAGCGATGGTATCATCAAAATATCTCCCGTTGGAAGGGCTTCCGGATTGATTCGGATCATATTCCAGATTTCATCCTCGGCAATCGCATCGGGCATTTTACCTTTTTGCCCGTGTTCCTCTTCAAAATAACTGTTCAAGGTCCAATTGTAGTCCTTGCCAACTAGATCAAGTTCAAAAAATGTATGTCCACACCATTCCTGACAACTACTGTTGATTTTTACAGATTTGTCGCCATTGGCAGGAGTAAAGCAGGATGTCAGAATGGAATAGGGGTAAATACCAGTGTTGAAGTTTTTGGTAAAATTGAGTTTGAGCACGTCCAATTGATCCTCTGGGGCAGAAGATGGATCATCCATTTTCACATGTTTGCTTTTGGAAAAGGGTTCAGTTACAAATACCATGACTGCTGTTCCTTCTCGCAATTCGCCATAACGAGCCTGAGTGAGCTTGAAACTCGTTATTTCAGCTTTTCCATCATACCAATAAGCCTTGAAATTGGGGTTTGAATCGACCGATTTCGCCGGAATAGCTTCCGATGACGGGATTGCATTTCCGCATGAAAATGGAAGTAGCAAAGATGCTGTCGCCAATAATAGTATTGCAGTGTTTTTCATTGTTTTAATTGTGATTGCCAAAGTAATGAGAACTTTAAAGCTTCTCGTTTGTTCATTACCTCTAATAGAATAATTGTGCTCAACATGCAGTAATAAAGCAAGCCACTACTAAAATGGCCAACTTATCAACCTGTCGGGAAACCAAAGTTTCATAAATTTTATGACTTAAAGGATATGAATACTCTTGTATACCTGACTATTTTAGCCCGACTTTTAAAATCTGTCAAGGAATAATTTATTTAAATCTCACTTCAACTATGAAGAAATTTTACGCACTCACCACTCTTGCAGTGGTTTTTTGTACTTGTTCGTGGGCGCAGTCTTTTTCTAATAGCACTGCGCTATTACCTTCCACCTATCACAGTGGAGGCGTTGTCGGAGTAACTGACATGAACAATGATGGCTATGATGATATCATCATTATGGATGAGTCTACCGACTTGTACATTGCTTATCAAAACATGGATGGCACTTTCACCGAAGAGTTTTACGGAACAGTCTCTGGTGACCAGCAATGGGGAATGGCCGTAGGTAACATGGACAATGATGATCACTTGGATGTTCTTTCTGGTGGTTATTATGACAATGTGCAGGTAATGCGCATAACCTCTCAAGGCAACGGGGATCAGGTAGAATTGGATGATCCTAGTGGAATTTTTATGCAGGCCTGTAATTTTGGCGACATCAACAACGATGGTTGGCTAGACGTTTTTGCCTGCCACGACGATGGTCCTGCGAGAATTTGGATCAACGATGGCGCGGGTAACCTCGTTCACAATACAACTGCTATCAACACATCGGTTTATGCCGGAAGCGACAACTCCGGTAACTACGGTTCAGTTTTTTCTGACGTTGACCGCGATGGCGATTTGGACCTATTTGTTGCAAAATGCCGTCAGTTTATCAATGACCCTTATGATCCAAGAAGGACAAATTTGTTATTCATTAATGATGGAAACAATAATTACACGGACGAAGCTCCTGAAAGAGGTTTGGTGAATCTTCAGCAGTCGTGGACAGTTGATTTCGCAGATGTAGACAATGATGGCGATTTCGATTGTTTGCTCACTACCCACAGCGGTACGCTCGAATTATACTTGAACGATGGAGCTGGATACTTCACCGAAGTTACTCTAGGCTCTGGTCTTGATGTGTCTGCATTCTTTTTACAAGCCAAATTTGCAGATTTCGACAATGATGGATTTGTGGATCTAGTTCATTCTGGTGGTACACATCGCTTCTTCCACAACAATGGAGATCTTACTTTCACAGAAATGGAAATGTTCCCTTACACTGATGAAATGCACTCTTTCGCAATCGGAGATTTGAATCACGATGGTCACCTAGATCTATACGCAAGTTATGGTGATGGTTATGTGGATGCTGATAACTCACACCCTGACCGTCTATGGTTGAATGAAGGTAACGACAATCATTTCGTGGTTTTTGACCTTGAAGGAACTATTTCCAACAAACAAGCAGTAGGAGCAATAGTTGAAATTCATGGACAGTTTGGCACCCAAGTTCGTGAGGTGCGTGCTGGTGAGAGCTATGGTATCTCAACCTGTTTTGCAACACATTTCGGAATTGGTGATTTTACAGGTATTTCTGAAGCAATCATTTATTGGCCTTCAGGAATTGTTACGGTAATTGAAAATCCTTCCATTGATACAGTTCATCAAATATTTGAAGAAGATTGCAGCGCTCCTGAAGTGAGCATCTCTGCCAATGGATCAACAAGCATTTGCCCTGGATCTTCATTGAATATAACGGTGAATGGTGATACTGGAAGTTTTTTCTGGTCAAATGGTGCTAGTACATCTTCGATCACCGTTACAGAATCAGGAAACTATTCAGTAACAACTTGGGACAACGAAGGTTGTGGAGCAATTTCCAATATCATCACTGTCGATATTATCGAGTCTGAAACCCCTCAAGTGAGCATCAATGGTCCAACTGAATTCTGCGAAGGAGAAAGTGTTCAATTGATTTCATCTTCAGCAAATGGTTATGCTTGGAGCAATGGTGAGAATACTCAAGCCATCTCTGTCACAGAGTCTGGATCTTATGTAGTGACCATTGAAGGGCAATGCGATGATTATGACTCAGCACCTGTAGCGATTATTGTATACGATGCACCAAATGCGCCTTCTGTAAGCGATATTACAATTGACACACCAGGCACTGCTACTTTTGAAGTGACGGGTTCAGATATTCGTTGGTATGCTTCTGAGATTGCGGTTAGTCCAATTGGAACAGGTAGTTCTTTTACCACTCCATTTGTGGATGCAACAACTAGCTTCTGGGTAGAGGATGTTGCTACTTACGGTGGAATTATTGGCAATGGTGGTGCGCTGGCACCGTCTACCGAAGACCCTGGTCAATATCACAATAGCAGCGGATATTGGAATAAGTTTGACGTTCATGAAGACATTTATATTGAATCAGTTCGCGTATTTGCAGGAAATGCAGGTAATCGCACTATTCGAGTAGTGGACAACTTGGGAGTTACGGTGGCAGAAGCTACTGTAAGCGTGCCTGAAGGAGAAAGCGTTGTAGACCTAAATCTCTTTGTCCCTGAAGGTGTTAGCTACGGCCTCCGCTGCACAGATACTAATCCACAACTTTGGAGAGATAAAAATTTGGATGAAGCTTCTCCTTATGGTTTCCCATACGATTTGAATGGCTTAGCCACAATCACAGGAACCACTGTTCAAGGAAATGATTCAGACAATTACTATTATTTCTTCTACGATTGGGTTGTGAGTTCAGTGAGTTTTGAGTGTCCGGGTGATCGCGTAGAGGTCCAGGTAATTGTTTTGGGTGTTGAAGAACTTGCCGGAGTGAACAACTTAAATGTTTTCCCGAATCCTGCTAACGAATTGCTCAATGTGAACTTTGATCTTCAATCTGCAAATACTGTGACCGTGCAAATTTCTGATGCTATCGGTAGAGTAATTTATAGCAATCAAATGATCGCTAATAGCGGATTGAACAACCATATTCTAAATGTTTCAGAATGGGCTGCAGGTGTTTACAATCTTGAATTTAGTATCAATGGTGCCACCTCTACCACAAGGTTAATGGTGAAGTAGCCGATATAATAGAACTTTAAAAAGGAGCCGCTAAATGCGGCTCTTTTTTTTTCAATTTCAATGTCTTTTTATCAGGAAAAACTGAGATCAAAATCCCTTTTTGACACTTCTCAATTTCATCTTTTCTTCAACCCAGAATCCGCACTGGAAATCTATTGCAGCGCTAACCCCCTTTGATATCAAGCACTTTCTCGATTTTTATTCTTGATGTATGTATATACACCATCAAATAATCCCGCATTGCGCATTGGAAGTGTCTTGAGGTTAATGCGCTGCGGGATTCTCGAATCTACACGATGGAGCAAAGTAATAGTTCGACCTATGAGGTCCGATATCTCCATCGCGTGATTCGGGATAATACCAATACTGCTTATAAAATAGTGCATGCTGCATTGCGCATTGGAAGTTTTTTTTGGCAATGCTCTGCAGCATCTTACATGAAGTGGTAAATGACGTCATAGTAGCTGTTCTAAGCCAACGGAGTGAAACGGAATTGGATTATCACAGATACATAAACCCAAATCAAGCGATAGAAAAATTGCACCCTCATTTTGCCGATGAATGCAGTATTCTATCGCTTAGATTTGAGAATCCCGCACGCATTCTACAAAAATTGCCCTAATGCGTAATGCGGGATAAACGGTATAAAAACCTAGTGAGAGCACTTCATATCTGTTGGGGTTTATATCACTTCAGAGCGAATCCCCGCGCGTATTCTGGGTTCAATTCCAAATCCTTTTTTGAACAAAGTGAAAGCCCTTTGTTAACAAGGCTTTCCGAATGTTCACAAAATATGAACACAGCGAAATAAGGGTTCTCGATCCGATATTTTTGAGGTCTCAAGATTAAATACCACATGCCCAAAAAATCCAACGAGGAATTACTTAGAATTTGTAGTCAGGTTCGCCGAGATATCGTTCGAATGGTTCATGCCGTCAATAGCGGTCACCCTGGCGGAAGCCTTGGATGTACCGAGTATTTTGTTGCACTCTACAATTCTGTGCTCAACATAAATCCCGAAAAATGGACAATGGATGGCAAGGGGGAAGATCTTTTTTTTCTGAGCAATGGACATATTTCTCCTGTCTGGTATAGTGTTTTGGCGAGGTCCGGCTATTTCGAAGTGAAAGAACTTGCCACTTTCCGCAAACTGAATTCACGTTTGCAGGGACACCCTACTACGCACGAAGGTCTTCCGGGAATTAGAATTGCAAGCGGTTCTTTGGGACAAGGTCTAAGCGTGGCATTAGGTGCTGCTCAAGCCAAGAAACTCAACAAGGACAATGGCTTGGTATATACACTGCATGGTGATGGTGAGATGCAGGAAGGTCAGATATGGGAAGCAGCGTTATATGCAGCTCACCACAAAGTGGATAATATCATTAGTACCATCGATTTGAATGGACAGCAAATAGATGGCCCAACGAAAGAGGTAATGAATCTTGGCGATCTCGGTGTCAAGTGGAAGGCTTTTGGATGGGAAGTAATGGAAATGAACGGAAACGTACTTTCTGAAGTGCTTGAGACCCTTGAAAAGGCCAAAACCCAAACGGGAAAAGGAAAACCGATCATGATCATTATGACCACAGTTATGGGCCAAGGTGTAGACTTTATGGAAGGTACACACAAGTGGCATGGCGTGGCGCCGAATGATGCTGAACTTCAAAGTGCGTTGGCACAACTTGAAGAAACTTTAGGCGATTATTGATAGAAAAACAAGGATATGCTAGATTTCAATGTACAAGGCTCCCAGGATACCAGAAGTGGATTTGGAGACGGATTGCTTCAACTGGGCAGAGAAAACGACAAAGTAGTCGGTCTTTGCGCTGATTTGATTGGCTCCCTTAAAATGGATGCATTCAAAAAGGCATTTCCTGAGAGATTTTTTCAAGTCGGAATAGCAGAAGCAAACATGATGGGCATCGCTGCCGGCCTTACCATTGGCGGATATATTCCATTTACCGGAACCTTTGCCAATTTCTCGACAGGTAGGGTATATGATCAAATCCGCCAGAGCATTGCGTACAGCGGAAAAAACGTAAAAATTTGCGCATCCCACGCTGGACTTACCCTTGGAGAAGATGGCGCTACACATCAGATATTGGAAGATATAGGGATGATGAATATGCTTCCTCACATGACCGTAATCAATCCTTGCGATTATAATCAAACGAAGGCGGCCACTATCGCTATCGCTAAGCACCAGGGACCGGTTTATCTCCGATTTGGAAGACCAAAGGTGCCCATTTTTACACCAACCGATCAAGTATTTCAAATCGGAAAGGCTTGGCACATTCACGAAGGAAGAGACGTAACCATTATTGCCACCGGCCACATGGTATGGAAAGCGGTTGAAGCGGCAAGAGCTCTCGAAGCGGATGGCATTACCGTGGATTTAATAAACATTCATACTATCAAACCTTTAGATGTTGAAGCTATCGTGAGAAGCGCATCAAAAACAGGTGCTGTTGTCACTTGCGAAGAACATCAAATCAATGGTGGTTTAGGCAGCGTTGTAGCGCAATGCCTCGCTCAAAATTATCCTGTACCAATGGAATTCGTAGGTGTAAACGACTCATTCGGTGAAAGCGGAACGCCTGAGCAACTCATGACTAAATATGGATTGGATGCGCCGGATGTGATAAATGCCGCGAAAAAAGTAGTCAACAAGAAAATACACGCCTAAACGACTTTATTAGAAAAGTATAAATAAAAGACAATGGTAACAAGAATCATCGCCATCAACACCAGTATATTCTCTCATGCAGAAATGAGAATGGATGACTGTGACAGTATTCAACTGGTGGGCCCAAACAACGTAGGTAAAAGCACGCTGATCTACGCACTGAACTTCCTCTTCATCATTGATGGACATAAAATGACTTTTAGTGGACAACGCCGAGGTGATAAGGAAACAATTCACCATTACTTCCCTACTCACAATCAGAGTTACATCGTATTTGAAATCAGTAAGGGCGAACCATATTGCATCATGGTGCGTCGCGACGCTGAAGGAGAGTTGGAATATTACCGCCTCGATTGTGCGTACAATAAAGAGCACTACTTTATCAAAGATGGCAATCAATCTAAGATTAGAAAATGGGACGAATTGCAGGAAGAATTGTCTGCTAAGGGTGTTGAGTTATATCACTACAAGAGCAAAACAGAAGTATTCAATGCTGTATATCAGCGCGGCAAAAAAAACGAATCTGCTGTATGGCTCGAAGAGACAGTGAAAACGGATGGACTGAGCAACAATTTTTCAAAAGTTTACCGTTATCTCATCAATTCAAAACTGATCAACAATAAGAGCCTGAAAGAGGCTTTGATTATTGCAGACAACCGCGAAAATGATGGAATTAGTTTCTCTCAGAAAAACAAAAAAGACATCAATGACCTTGTTCGTCTGAAAGATGAGATTAAAGTAATTAAAGGAATTCAAAACGAATTCGAATCTTTCCGTGAAGTTGTAAATCTGTTTAGAGCCAAAACCCTCGTGGTGTCCGATCTTGTATATGCTTTTAATGGCAAATACCTGAAGACCATCAGCGATATGGATACGCAGCGCCTGGAGAAGGAAAAGGGTTATCACAATATGATTCTCTCTTTAAACGAGAAGCTGAAACCCAGACAGGAAGAGCTGAATAGAGAGATTGGTAAAAAAGAAACCGAAATTGAAATGAAGGAAGGGCATTTGATCCACCTTCAAAGGAATTTGGAAGAGCTGAATGGAATTGAAAATCAGGCCTTCCTACTTGAGTCCCTGAACAACCTTAATGAAAATAGAAAACAAGCTGAATCTCGCATTACGCTTGTAGAAAATCATAAGCTCAATAGCACACAACTAGAGAATAAAATTTCGCGACTGGATGGCGAGATCAAAAGGTTGAAAGCCCAGGTTGACAACTATGACCATCAATTGATCCATTCTATTTCGTCCAAACAAGGAACGAAAGAATTGCTCAATTTCATTTTCTCTTCTGAGTTCAGCAGTCTCAATAGCGAACTAGTGAAGAAAAAGGTCACTAAAACGGGTGATACTCTGAAAATATTTGATGGAGAAATTGAAATTCCTGCTGATCTTCCTGTTCGGGAAATCCCTTCTGTGGAGGCTTTGAAGCAAGGTCTCAACGAATTGATTGCTGAGAAAACAGAGCAGGAAAAGCTTTTGGCCGTTTCATTGGATTTTGAAAAGGCGAGAAGAGACCTTGATGGAATCAACGCTGATCTTGACATTATCAAAATGAAGATCAACAAACTCAAGGAAAAACCGGCTTTAGAATCAACAGTAGCAGAATTATCAAAAGAGGTTAGATCACTGAAAAACCAAAAGGAAAAACTCGAAGAAGAACTCGAAAAATTGAAAGAGGAGATTACCTCCAAGAGCATCTATTTGGATACTGTGCGCGAAGACGCCAGAAAATTGGAGGAGAGGATTGATGAATTGAAAATCAAGAAGGCTGAAATCGAAATGCTCGGCATCACTCCTACAGAATTCCAAACCAATGATGATCTGGAAGCGATCTACGAAAAAATCAGAGTGGCCAATCACGATCGCGAAAACCTCAAAGTAGGGAAGGATCGCACATTTGACCAGTTGAGATATAAAACGAATGCTTCCATCGCCGACGAGGTAGAGTTCGTGAAATATATCGAGGAAGAAATTGCCTGTATTACGGACAAGGAGAGAAGCATTGACGGACTTCTTCAAAGTATTTCTACGCAATTTGCTAATCCGGCTCACAATCTTAGAAGACGCTACGACGAATTCAAAGAGTATGTCTACTCAAGTTTCAACGAAAGTTTAGCAAAAACTAAGATATCGAATATCGAGTCTTTAAAGATTGAATTGGTCGAGAACAAAAGGGTCATGCACGATCTCGAAAGGATTGCATCTATCCAAAACATGACGTCTCAACTTGCATTTGAATTTGACAAAGCAGAAGACCTCGAAATTCTAAATAAGTATCTAGATCAGAGTAAAAAGGTTGTTTTTGAAGATCTGTTCGATATCGAATTGCATCTCAACTTGAGAGGTCATATCAAAAAGGTGGATTTGAAAGAGCAGGTAGAGTCTGACGGAACCGACAGAATGATTCGTCTTGTTATCATCATGGCGATCATTAATCGCATGGCTATTTCCAGCGAAGCAAACAGAACCGTTTTGTTCATAGATGAAATCGGTACTATTGACGAGCAAAATCGTCCGGAGCTTGTGAACTTCTGTCGCGAACATCACTTCCTACCGATTTTTGCTGCACCACAGGCATATGACGGTTTCTCCAAATACTACTTCATTTTCAGAGCCAAGGGTAAGATCAACCTCAATGAAGATCAACACGCTGTTAAACGCACGGCCCTCGCCTAAACACACTACTAAATGAATGAGATGAAAAGTTTTAGCAGATCCTTATCAGATAATTTCCTGAATAACACACAAGAAATAACTGTCGACAAATTGAAATTCCATCTGGAAAATCAAGAAGAGCAAACTCAACCAAATCAATTGAGCTATGTTGAGGCATGAACCACAAACCATACTGAATTTTCTGCACAACTATTTTGATTTGATGCAGGATCTCTTCTTTATCCAAAAGAAAGAAGGAATCATTCACAAAGAAGAGTTGGATATCATGTGCAACAAGCACGGAGTGGGCCTTCAAGCCAAACTCAAAGAGTACAAGGTGATGCGCCCGGTTGGTACCGACTTTGAAATGCGAGACTCGTATTACAAACTCTTTGAATTCCTACTTTATGAGTTCAGACCTCTGTTGCCAGAGACAATTGATAAATACAAATCTGCTGTATCAGAGCTTTTCAATAAGATTCGCAAGGGTATTCACCATGACAAGGACATTCTTCTTGAAAGGGTGAAAAACGTGAGTTATCAGGTCAGAGAATTTCTTGACCTCGTAGAAAAAAATGCTCTGCGCCTATTGAGCGAAACACGCGATTTGAAGAGCAATATCGAACGAGTTGACTATAGAGATAAAGTGCATCGCGCCTCCTTTTGGATCGAGCATTACATACTACCATTAAATAAAATTTTGGATGTCAATCAACCTGACTCTATAGCGAGCAAGTTGCTCGAGATCTCGGAGTATGCCAACAGACGAAGGTTGGACACGCACAACGAGTTGGCCCGAATTGAGTTTGAAAAGTTGTACAATCAGCTAATCCAAACGCACAACGACTTGCTCCGTCAATCGAGGATTTTGACTACCGAACTACTCCCTCTTATTGAGCGTATTCGCACGGAGTCTTTGCTGCTCACAGGATGGATCGAGTTTTTGAGGAACCCTTATAAGGTGGATCCACCACAGATGCTGAAAGCAAATCGGGGTATGCCTTATGCTAAGGACATGCTCTATAAAACCCGCGAATTCTTCGAACAGTTTCAGGTACAGGACGCAGTTGTGCTAGAAGATACTACAGTAGATTTCGATAGATGGATTTTTGATCGTGAAGTATTCAAAAGTAAACTTGAGAGTGAACTGCCTTGTGAGGATTTCTTTGCATGGTGCATGGATTCTCTGAAGAAAGATTTTACTGAAGTCGATACGGAGAAGTTTTTTGCTGTTGCAAATTTGCTTTTCGATGAAGACCTCATGATTGAATATCATAAAAAGGCCGAGCGCACCGAGATCGAAACCAGAACATCGACCATTTCAGTTCCAAAACTTAAAATTATTCCAAATGGTATATCCTAAAGACCACCGCCACATTGTAGAAGCTTTGATGGGGGGCAAGTTTATCTTGTCCAACGATGAGATGTTTAATTCCCTAAAAGAGAATGAAACGTTTTATGCAGAATTCTTCAAACTTTCTTTTCACTATGATCTGGTGTTGAAGCAGGAATTTGCATATCTGCTTTCACCAGAGACAAATGAAAATTTATCTAGAGACATCAGCATTTTCATGGCCGTACTGAGCTACGAGTTAGATCGCGATAGTCGCAATTTTATGGAGATGTTCGAATTTCACGAATTCTCTCTTGAAGAAATTGACAGGTATTTTGAAAGTACCTCATTCATTGATTTAGTTGAGAGCAATAAGCAGCTAAAGGATTCTGACAGTCGCAAAACACTGGTAAATGCAATGGCCAGGAGAAATATCGTTCACAAGACTTTCGAGGATCGCTTCTGTTTTACTCAGGCTCACAAGGTCTTTGTAGAATTCGCAAAAGAACTTGCCATTAAACGCATGCAGCAAGATTCGTATCAAATGAACTAAAAAAATCCTAAAAATTCTGCTTATTAAATAGACCAAACTAATTTATAAGGATGAAGTGTTAAATGCCGTCATAGTAGCTGTTATAGGCCAATGGAGTGAAACGGAATTGGACTATTACAGATTCATAAACGGTATCAAATTGTATCGTGTATAGCCTGTTCCATTGGAGCAGGCTTTTTTGATTGCCATTGCATTATCCCAGAATCCGCATTGGAAATCTATTGCAGCACTAACCCCCTTTGATATCAAGCACTTTCTCGATTTTTATTCTTGATGTATGAATATACACCATCTAGTAAAAATCTTGCGAGAGCACTTGCCATCTTTGGGTATATTAATTCATAGCGAATCCCAATGCGGATTCTTGGATTATTTTCATGATGGATCGAGTTTGAAGAATCAACATCCAGAAAATATCAAGCAAAAAAAAAGGCCGTTCCTTGGAACGACCTTTTAAGTATTGTGAGATCAGCAATTATTGCTTGATAACCTTTATCGTTTGAACACTATCACCAATAAGGAGATTCAGGAAGTAAACACCTGACTCTACATGACTAATGTTGATTTGCTCATATACTGCAGACTGATTTTTGTTGAGCATGCGCTCTTCAACCATCCGTCCTTGCGCATCAGTAATCTGATAGCGCACTACATTTTCAGTAATGCCTTGAATGTTTAAATTGAAAATACCTGCTGTTGGATTTGGACTCACGTTGATTGTGAAAAGTTGACCAAATTCGTTTATACCTGTTATGGTCACTTGATCTGTCCAAGAACAGCCGTTTTCATCTGTAACAGTTACGGTGTATGTCCCGGCATCATCTAATCCGCTTAGATCTTCAACGTCAGAACTGAATCCACCCGGACCAGTCCAAGCTATTTCATAATCACCCGTTCCGCCGGTTATGTTTAGAGAAATATCGCCACCATCTTCATCCACACCGCTAATGGTTGTGATGGTACCTTCAAGTTCTACAGGTTCATCAATTGTAACTGATGAAATTGTTACTTCACATCCATTGTCATCTTCAACAACGAGACAAAATGTGCCACCGTCAAGATCTTCAAATGTGTTAGAAGCCTGGAAGTTATTTCCACAGTTGTTGCTGTAGACGAAAGGTGCAATTCCTCCTGTAGCAACAACAACGATAGATCCATCACCTTCATTGTTACAAGAAACGTCAGAACCAGTTGCAGTGGCTTCGAGAACTGTTGGTTCAGTTATTGTGCCTTCTGTAGTAGTAGCACAACCATTGGCGTCCAATATATCATAAGTGTAATTCCCAGGAGCCAAGTCGCAGAATTGAACAAGGTTTGTTCCATTCACTGTATAAGGTGATGTACCACCATTGATTAAGACATTGACACAACCGTCATTTTCTCCATTACACGAAACCTCAGTAACAGTATTACTTGCATCAATTTCGGCAGGGTTGTCTACTGTAACAGTTGTTTGACCAGCACAGTTATTGCCGTCAAGCGCATAGATGGTGTATCCACCAGGATTCAGACCTCCAAAATTACCCGGTCCAAAAGAGATATTGTCTAAGCTATACGTAAAGCTATTGTTTCCGCCTGTTGCACTTGCAGCAATTGATCCATTTGTTCCATTAAAACAAAGTGGATCAGTAGCATTTGCATTCACAACAACAGCCGCAGGAGTATTAATTGTAAATGGCACATCATCGATGCAACCATTCGAATCCATACCATACATTACACCTGGTCCGGCAGGTACATTTGTTATAACGTTTGTTCCGTCGATGTACGGTCCCCCAATATTCAAACTCCAATCAACGTCGCCTACTCCACCACCCCATGTCACTACTACGATACCATTGCTAGAATTTGAACAAGTTGCACCAACTGTGCTAGAAACAATTAGGAACAATGCTCCAGGTTGAGTCACACAAAATTGTGTTGAATTGGCCGTACAGCCATTTCCATCAATCACCTGCCAACGATAGCAATCAGGTAGTAATTGATTGTAACTAGGAGTGCCCAAGACAATCGGATTGCCATTGCCATCTAATACAGGAGTATTTTCAGGAGAATATTGAAGGTAATAGTCATAATCGCCGTTTCCACCGTTAGCACCAGCGTTTACAACAGTGCCATTGCCCGCCCCGTTGCAAGTAATGTTGGTTACCGTGGAGGTAGGAATAGTTACAGGAAGCACCGTGAGGTTAGCTGTTTGGCTTACGATACAAGTGCCATAAATACCGCCCGGATTGAAACCTGGGTCGTCAAACTTAGTGTCGCGGGCATATACAGTGTAATTTCCTGAACCGAGATTGGAATATGTTTTTGTCAAGGGTGGGCTACCAAAAGTATATGCTCCATTGTTGAGAGAGTACTTAGGGAAAAAATCGCTGGTCGTTTGAACGGTAACGGTTACACTTCCATTTGTATTATTAGAACACAGAGGAGGCGTAGCTACAAAGTTTGAAATAGTCAAGTCACATGTCAAACAAGATCCGTTATCTTCTGTGGCAGCAGGGTCGTAATTGATAGCTCCAGAATCGATGCAGCCATATGATACTGCTCCACAACCAGGTGCAAAAAACTGTAGATTACTTTGCTCAATAAATGGGTCCCCCGGAGAATCCCAGTTTGGAAATACTTGCGCATTGAAAGAACCGCTAATACAACCATCAGTAGTTATTTGAGCCAAAAGCACTTTGCCATTTTCAGGAAACAAGTTGACGTCTCCAGGAAGACCAAAGTAGGCACCTCCAACTTGGGTGTTCACTACGAAACTTCCACCACAAGGAGTATTGTTGTTAAATTGGTTTGAAAACTGCTGGCTCCCATCTTCTACTAGGAAGATTGCTCCTCCAGGATCGGAACTATTTATACGACCAATTGTAAAAAACGAATCATAGCAGGCAGCGGGAGAAAAAGCGCAAAAAGCAGTGTTCAATTCACCACCATTCTCTGCTCCAAAAAAGCTATTCCACATACAACCATCAGTAATGGTTAAAAGTAAAGGAGTCTGAACTTCCCCATAGATTGTGGAAAGCACATCGTTAGGGTTAGTCATATTAGCATAAATGTGATAAGTCGTATAACCGATAGGGTAATCGGTCACAGTTCCATCATCAGTGTATATTTCTTCAACGGTAAGGCTCGTAATCTGAGCACTCACCACAACACTAGAAAACAGAGCAAGAGAGAGTAAAAATTTTCTCATTTGGGGGTTTTTGTTAATATGATCTTTGTATTTTCTTCTTCAACGTGCAAATATACAAGTGGTTGCCTCTGGCTAATGTGGCTTTTTTGAACAGGGTGCGTGATGTTATTAAAGTTATTATCGACAAAAGACTGGAATTTATCTATATAATGACATATCAATTCGACTAAACGTAAAAAGGGCTCCCAATTGGAAGCCCTTAATTTTGTAAATGATTTACGGAAATTTATAAAATGTCTGGAATTCTTCTAAAAAATTATTTCTGAATTACCAGCTTCAAAGTTTTCGTATGGTTGCCAGAGATTGCATTCAATTGGTAGATTCCAGAAGCAGCAATTGAAAGATCTAGGTTCTTGATCCATTCACCGCTTATAATTCCTGCATTTTCGTTGTACACGATTCTACCAGTAGCATCATGAACAATGAGTTCCAATCGATCACCCGTTAAACCTTCAAAGTTGATTCGGAAAATACCATTGCTAGGGTTTGGATTGGCTTGAATAATCATGGAATTCTCCAATTCACCAATACCAATAAAGATCTCAACAGGATTTGTCAAACAAGTTTCGCAACCATTGTCATCGGTTACGCAAAGGGTGTATTCGCCGTCGCCTAAGTCATTTAAGTCTTCGTCGGTGTACTCATTTCCATTGTCATCAGTCCACAAATAATCGTAAGGTGCCGTTCCTCCGGTAATTGTTACATCAATGTATCCTGCATCTTGACCACCATCTCCTCCGGTTTCATCTACTTCAATTACCAAAGTGCTTGGCTCAGAAATGTCTAAGTTGCCACTTACGGTACATCCATGATCGTCTGTTACTGTCCAATCGTAACTATCCGCGCTCAACTCTCCAAATACATTGCTCGACTGGGTATTTCCTCCAAGTGTGTATGTATAGGGCTCAGTGCCTCCTGTTGCGTTAATTTCTACCTCACCATCCGAACCATCTGCGCAACTTACGTTAGTTATTGCTCCAGTTGCTGCTAGTTCATCAGGATCAGTAAGCGAGACATAAAGTTCCAATTGACAGCCATTAGCGTCTTCAATAAGAATGGTATATGCACCTGGTCCTAAGTCAGAATAAATGCAATCGGTTGACCATGTTTCGCCACCATCGATACTGCATTCTATTGAAACAGCAGACTCTACCATGATAGTTCCATCTGCTTCGCCATTACAAGAAATATCAGTAACCATAAGTGATGCTTCAATTGGTTCGGGTTGACCGATAATAAAATCAAGTGAATTGGCCATACAGCCATTTGCATCCATTACTTCAAAATGATACTCACCCGCCATAAGGCCACAGTAATCCGGATTATTCAAAACAAGTACATTTCCTTGGTCATCCAAAACAGGAAGTCCGGTATTCGAATCAGTAATGCCAAATGTGTATGGGCTTGTCCCACCCGACACGCATTCGAGTGAAGCGCAACCGTCAAATCCAGAATTGCATGAAACATCTGAACTCATCACATCGCAAACGACAATTGCATCAGGACTTGATACTTCGAAATCGTTTGAACTATAGGTACATCCATTCGAATCAGTAGCCATCCAATAGTACATGCCTGCTAAAACACCACAAAAATCAGGAGTGTTCAGCGGGTTACCACTTACAATTTGGTTATTTGCAGCATTGTGAAGTGTGTATGTAACAGGACCAACACCGCTAGAAATCAACATAGCTGTGGCACATCCATCAGTTGAATAACTGCATGTTGCATCAGTTGTCATCAACATACCAAACATAACTGCTTCCGGTTCGCCTATAGTAAAGTCCGAAGAAGTGAACGTGCAAAGGTTCGCATCAGCAGCAACCCAGTAGTAAGTACCAGCCGCAAGCCCGCAAAAAGAAGGTGAAGCAAGTGCCAAAGGAATTCCGTCAGTATCAGTTAACACTTGATCATTAGTTGCATTGTATATAGTGAAGCCAACTAAGCCATTTCCACCTGTCCAACATTCATCGCTAGCACAACCGTCTGCTGCACCCGGGCAAGAGGCATCAATAGTATTTGTTTGGCAGAAATTAACCGCCGGAGTATCTAATATATATTGCAGTGTTACAATGCATGTCCCATAAACATTATTTGGGTCAATAGCCAAATCGTCAAAACGACTGTCGCGCACGACTATAGTATAAATGCCGTTTGCTAAGTTGTTGAAAGTAGCTTCCATACCTAAGTTAGTGAACGGACCTCCATTGATGGAATACAAATAGTTTCCTTGAGCACCCATCATATGCACATATATCGAACCATTATTGCCATATGAACATGTTGGATCTGTTAATTCATTCATCAACTCGTTCAAGTCGCATTCAAAAAGACATGTGCCATCGTCTATTGTGTGAATGGCATCGTAATTGAGTGCTTCGCTGTCGGTACAACCAATACAAGCGTAGTCACAATTGCCATCATCAATGGTGGATGTTGCATCGTAGTTGCATGCATCCATATCTGTACATCCATAACAAGAATAGTCGCACGAGCCATCATCCGTTCCGGCACCCGGAAGGTAATTACATGCGAGAGGGTCTGTACAGCCTGCACAGCCGTATGTACAGCTTCCATTGGTGCATCCTGCTGCTGGATTGTAATTGCATGCAGCCATATCAATACAGCCGGGAAATGTACATGAACCATCATTGATCGTTGCACCCAAATCGTAATTACACGCCAGAGCATTGGTGCATCCCAAACATGAGTAGTCACATGATCCATCATCTTGCGTAGCAGCAGCATCATAATTGCATGCTCCCATGTCCGTGCATCCTTGACATGAATAGTCACATGAGCCGTCGTCTATATTCGCAACCGGATCGTAATTACAAGCGGTCATATCGGTACAACCGTTTGCTGCAGCCGTAGTTGCAAAAAGGCCTGTTTGGGTTAAATATGGATCACCCGGAATTTGCCAATCAGGGAATACCTGAAGATTAGCAGAAATAGTGAGTGTTCCATTTGTGGTAATTTGCATTAAAAGAACCTTCAAATCACCTCCGGCAAAGCAATTCACATCACCGGGCAAACCGAACCAAGCACCGCCCACTGCGTCGTCAAGCGTGAAGTCGTTTCCTGCATTCGCTCCTGCGAAGTTGCTTATCCAAGGTTGTCCAGGGCTTTCCAATGTAAAAATGGAGCCTCCAGGAGCAGCAACATTTTCACGTCCAATTGTTACGAAAGAATCTAAACAGACCTCAGGGAAAACAGCGCAAAAGCCGCCATTTATAGCTGGTCCAGTTGTTCCACCAAAGGCTGTGTTCCAGATTGTAGATGAAACAGACACCGTCATAGGCGAGTAGATGTCGCCATAAACAGTTGAAACGACGTCAGTCGCACTCGTGCAATTGGCATATACACGGTAGGTCGTATGACCGTCGGGATAACCGGTGATCGTATTGTTATCCACGTAGAATGTTTCGATAGAAATGTTGGTCACCTGCGCACTCAGCGCGACTGCGGAGAGACAACAGACAAGAAGGTAGAGTTTTTTCAAATGATTCATGGTTTACTTATTTACAGATTTAGGGTTTACAAATGTCGGGATAATTTGAGTTTTCAATAGTGCAATTCTAAGGACTTCTGCGCATTATATAAGGGCTAAATGAAGTTCTTTATTGGATTTCTGCCAAAAAAAAACCCGTCTAGCATATTAGCAGACGGGTTTTTACGCAAAAAGGTGGAAAAAGTTATTTGATCTCTATCAGTCTCGTGAAAGAACCTGAATCTGTTATAAATGCAAGTGTGTATACTCCTGAAGACAAAGAAGATACATCCATAGTCTTGATTATTTGTCCATTCACTGTACCAAGTGGCAATGAATAAGCAGTTTGACCAAGTGCGTTGATTAAACGAATTTCAATCTTCTGATTTACAAGGCTATTGAGACTTACATTCAATGTATTTTGTGCTGGAACCGGAAAAATCGAAACATTGTTTAAGTTTTCGATTTCGGTAACATTAATTACGCAATCAACACATACATTAAAACATACAGTCGACAATACTTCAGCTTCACCTGTGCGAACGTGAACGCGGTTGAATCCACCAATACCATTTGCTACACCACAGTCGGCAACACCGGCATTCTCTTCATTTACTGGCTCGTTTACGTCGTCTTTTACAAACTTGTACTGAATTTCTGCAGGACCGTCAACTAAAATGGTAGCCTCATATACACCGTCAGAATCTGCGTCTGTAAGCGTTACAGCACCACCCTGCCACTGTGGGTCAGTGAAGTTGCCTATCAAAAACATCGAAACAGGCTGTGGATCCATTTCATCTGTATTCACACGAAATGTTATAGATGCAGGATCAGGATCAGGCACACACAATGCTGCGCACTGATTGTAGCAATAGGCAACATCCAAGGCTTCAGTTCCAACAACTAATTCTCTATTACCTCCAACATTACATTCTGCAGGTAAAGATTCATTGTCGTTACCAGCACCTGACCAATCGTTACCATTTATAAATTTGTATAGATAAATACCAGGCTGAACAGCTACAGTAAGGGTGTAGATGCCGTCGGAATTCCCGTCAGTTAGTTCCCAGTTGCTGTCGCCGGCGCTCCATCCTTGGAAGCTCCCTGCAGCGTGAACACCATTAGCAGATACAGTTTCGTTGCTCATGTCCAACTCGAAGTTTATGGTTGTGGGTGCAACACATGGTGAACATGCGTTGAAGCAGAAAACTGGCAATAATGTATTCGTCTCAGAAGTTACTACAAGACGATTGCCGCCAGGTACAGCGCAATCTCCAATAACATTTTCAGCTATACTGTTTTCTGTCCAGTCATCACCATTTATAAACTTGTATTCTACATCGGTGCCATTTGGAATTTGTGCAGCAATAGGATCGTATGTAAAGTATCCTTCATAGATACCCGGTGCTTTCTCGTTGAGTTCAGATGCCGCAGGATCCCAGCCTTGGAATTGACCGGCAACGTGAATACCATCAGGACTGATGGCAGCCTCTAAACTCATGTCTACACGAAAACGAATGGTGTTCATTCCTTGAGGTCCACATGATCCAAATACTACATGGTATGTGTAGTCTGTTCCGGCAACCCATGTTTCGCGGTTGTCGTTTCCTGTTGCTTCCACTTGACAAGTTGGTGGAACGTCTTCAGCTCCTGGCCAATCGTTGTCATTGATAAACTTAAATTCATAGCGCGCATCAACAAGTTGAAGTGTTACACTGTAGATCCCATCCATGTCTGAATCATCGAGCATAATTGCATTTGGAGTCCAGTTCAGGTAAGCAGGGTTGTCCGCATTACCATCGCCGTTAGGGTCGTTGAAGTTTCCGGCTAAGTGCACTCCATCAGGATTCACTGTTTGACCGTTCATATCCACTTCAAAAGTTACATTTACCTGGGCAAATGCCGATGTACAGAGCGCTGCCGACAGTGCTAGTAGGTAGATTTTCTTCATTGTTTATTTGATTTTTGTGTGATTGATTTGACTTCGTGTACTTTTAACACTTTCCAAAAGTAAAGGTTTTTGTTGACTAACCAATAAATATTGACGCCATTTATGAACAGATCGTTAATTTTTCTATGCTTAAAAGCGACCTTATTGTATTTACTTCAGATTAATACCATTTCTGGACAAAATACTGTATCGATGGAACCCCCTTTTTGGTTTAATCAAATGAAAAACAGGACATTTGAGATTTTGTTCATAGGAGATGACTTAAGCGGAGCACAAGTAAAAATGGAGTCCGGTTCCGCCAGAATAGTGAGTACCAAAACTGCAGAAAACCCCAAATATCTTTTCGTAGGTATAGAACTTAAAAATAATGCAAAACCCGGTTTTTTAAAATTCAAGTTTTCCATTGGGGAAAAAGTTCAAATTATTGAGTACGAAATCAAGGGTAAAGTGAGCCTAGACAGGGGACTTAATCCATCTGATCTCATTTATTTGATTATGCCGGATAGATTTTCTAATGGGGATTCGACGAATGATTTTATCTCGGAAATGAACGAAAATTTTGTAGACAGAAATCATATGTATCATCGGCATGGTGGCGACATAAAAGGTATTTACAATATGTTGGGTTACATAGAGGATTTAGGGGCTACTGCACTATGGCTCAATCCTATTCAGGAGAACAATCAACCTAAGGAATCCTATCATGGTTATGCTATAACAGATCTCTATAAAGTAGATCCTCGATTTGGTAAAAACGAAGATTATGTGAATTTGAGCAAAACATGTCGTCAAAGGAAAATGAAGATGGTGATGGACATGGTTTACAATCATTGGGGCAATGAGCATCCTTTGGCGATTGAATTGCCATTTAAATCCTGGATTCATGCATGGCCTGAATTCACAAGAACATCATATAGGGCAGAGACATTGCTCGATCCATATGCTTCTGAATCGGACCAGAGAATAATGAAAGATGCATGGTTCGATAAACACATGCCCGACTTGAATCAGAGAGACCCTTATCTGGAAAGGTACTTGATTCAAAACACTATTTGGTGGATAGAATATGCAGGACTAGACGCCATTAGAATTGACACCTACGCATATCCGGATCAAGAGTTCTTGCGAAAGTTGAACGAATCTGTTCTGAGTGAGTACCCTGATTTCACTCTATTTGGTGAAACGTGGGTGCAGGGATCGCCAATACAGGCTTGGTTTACCGGGAATAATGGGTTTTCCGGCGACATGAATAGTTCACTTGGTGGAGTCACCGATTTTCAATTGTATTATGCCATTACGGAAGGATTGAATGAGCCATTCGGATGGTCAGAAGGGTTAACCAGAGTGGAGTTAACTCTTAGTCATGATGTATTGTATGAGGATGCATATAGAAATGTAACCTTTTTGGACAATCATGATTTGAGCAGATATTACTCGGTGATGAATGAAGATGTTGATCTTTGGAAAATGGGTATGGGAATGCTCCTAACTCTTCGTGGCATACCATGTTTGTACTACGGAACAGAAATTCTGATGAAAAATTTTTCTTCACCCGATGGCTTGGTTCGCAGCGATTTTCCCGGGGGATGGCCTTCCGATACAATCAATAAGTTTTCTCCTCGCGGACGAGATCAACGCGAAAATGAAGCCTTCAATTTTATTCAGACCTTGGCACAATGGAGAAAGAAAAATGAATGGATAGGAAATAGTAAATTGACCCAGTTTGTTCCGCAAAATGGAGTTTATGTATACTTCAGACGGGGAGAAGACAAATCAATCATGGTGGTGGTCAATCAAAATGACAAAGAAATACCTCTTGATGTATCAAGATTCCGTGAAGAAACAACTGCTCGTGATTTTCAATTCGGTAAGGATATTTTTACAGAAGAGGTTTGGTCCTTGAATGGAGTAGAACTTTGTCCACCCAAAAGCATTATTATTTTGGAACTTCAGAAATAACTTTTTGAAAGTACTCTCGCCAAAGTGGAGGAACTTCTATTGTTTGTTGGGAGTGATAATCGAAGCAGACCATAACAGATTCGGCTTTCGAACACAATTGTTCTCCATCTTCAAAAACGCGCAGAACTTCGTAAGTGAGATTAAAACTCTTCGTTCCTACTCGCGTTACATACGTGCGAATTACAATGTTGTCGTTGAATTTTATGGGCGCCATGTAGTCGATCGTATTTCTTCCTACTATAATTCCTGCGGCATTCCAATCCCAAGGTCTTCCCAGAATAGCTCTGAAAAATGAAATTCTTGCTTGTTCGAGATAGTTGAGGTAGACAGCGTTGTTTACGTGTCCCATAGCATCAATATCAGAAAACCTTATCTCTTGGCGATGTTCGTGCATGATTTAGAATTGTATTTCGGTCACAAATATCTTACCTTCATCGGATGTGAAATAACATTTATTTTCATGCAACTGGACGGAGTAAAGATTGGGTTCGTTTCTGATAAAGTAGTTGCGCCATTGTTTTCCATCACGACTGAATGAAATAAGACCGCCATTTCCACATGCTACTGCCATTTCTTCAATCGAATCGACATCATTGTATCCCAAGTCCAATAAGGGTGAAATGCGATTATTGAGGACTTCCTGCCATGATAATCCGGCATCCTCAGTAACGATGATTTTCCCACTTTGATCTGCACATATTATAAGTTCCTCATTCATTCGATTGAGTGAGGTATGAAACGCATAATTTGTATTCGGATTTTGAATCTGTGTAAAGGATGTGTCTGCTCGGAATAAAGCACCATGGCCTGCAGCAATGACCAGATTCTCGTTTATCCACAAGCAATCTCTTAATTCATGCTGAAAGAATTCGAACTGCCAATGTTCTCCACTGTCTGTACTTCTATAAATAATTCCCTCACCCAAATTTTCCCCGCCTACAAACGAAATGGTGTTTTCAAATGGAACGCTGATTGACCGAATGGAAGGTCGATCTTCTTCGTGGAAAGGCAACTGCGAACCGAAATCTATAGCTTCCCAGTCTACAGTGTTTTCGCTCTTCAAAAGAGTAATATACTCTCCACCAACCCAAACTAAATTATGTGTATCCCAAATAATAGAGTAGAGGCTCTTACCTTGGATACTGTATATTTCATTCCAAGTGTTTCCTTGATCTTTCGATCGAATAATTTTTCCTTCTTCTCCACGGATGCCTCCTACTATTGTCCATACACTGTCGCTTATAATAGCATCATTCAATCTTACATTATATCCTGTCAAGAATACTTCATAATCAATTTGATTGTGCAACTTATGATTGCAAGAAAGTGATACAATACATCCAAAGAGGAGGGATATTTTTTTAGCGATTTTTTGATTCACGATCTTCCAATCATTTTCGATTGTCGAATGTAACTCAAATGAAAATAAAAAGGGACCTCAAAAATTTCTTTCATTTATGAAGCACGATAAAAAAGATGGATAAGTGATTCGTTAGTGGCGATTAGTCCAAAAGTTGATTTTGGTGTGAAAGAGATTTGTTTTCACGCTGCATTTTTGTCTATTGCATGACTGTAGTTCAAAAGATGAATTTGTGGTATGGGTTCAAAAGAACCAACCATTTAGGTGAGGGCACTTTTGAAGAAAGGGATTTCATTTGTGCCATGTTTCCAATCGTGAATTGGGAGTCTTGATCACTAACCTTAACCGTCCTTGGCAATGAAAAATTTATTCATTTTTTTTCTGTCCTTATTTCCTATCAGGCCAATGCTATCATAATTCGTGTGGATGTAGATGCAAATGGAGCAAACAATGGAACGAGTTGGACAAATGCTTTTGAATATCTTCAAGACGCTTTAGCTACTGCAAATGCAGGTGATGATATATGGGTGGCAGCAGGAGTATACAAACCCACTTCTACTGCGGATCGCTCAATTTCATTTCTAATTCCTGCAGGGGTTGACCTGTATGGTGGATTCAACGGTACTGAAATAAATCAGAATGATAGAAACTGGAGTTTGAATGTTACGGTTCTAAGCGGTGCAATAGGAGACCAGACTACAACTGCTGACAATAGCTATATTATTGTAAAAATTGGCAATAATGTCGGGTCCCCGATTCTAGTTGATGGCTTCACAGTGAGGCGTGCATACTACGAATTTGTCGAACAAAACGGAGCGGCGGTTTCAATTAATCAGGGTGAATTATTATTGCGTCATTGAATGATCTATGATAACGAATGCGTTCAATCCGCGGCGATTTCTTCGTGCAATAGCGTAGTTACAATCGACAACTGTCTTATCAGAGATAATCGTGATCCCGACGCAAGTTCTGGTAAAATTATTTCAAATTTATGTGGAGGGAGCATGAGCATAGTAGAAACCACAATAGTTCAGAATTCTGCCACTTCGCTCGACAAATCTATTGTTGGAATCACAGGAGGAAGTACGACCCATATATTTAACAGTGTAATTTGGGACAATGAAGGAGCAGAATTATTTGATGATTCTCTCGGCGCGGCGAGTCATTCCATCATTGAGGGAGGGTTTTCTGGTTTAAATGTGATGGATGTTGATCCATTATTTGTAGATGCTGCGACAAATAATTTTGCATTGCAATTGCTGTCGCCTGCGCGAAATGCAGGACTTGTATCGGCTTCTCTTTCAGTTTATGACATTGCAAAATCTACCAGGATTGTTTCCGGTACAGTGGACATGGGATGTTATGAGGATCAAACATTGTCATTAATTTATGTAGATCATAGTGCCGTCGGGGCCAACAATGGGAGCAGTTGGGCCAATGCTTATACGGACCTGAGCACCGCGCTAATAGCCGCTATACCCGGCAAAGAAATATGGGTATCTGAAGGAACTTACAAACCTACCGCAGGTGCCGACAGAAATCTATCATTTACTTTATAATCTACTTCGGTTCAAGTCTATGGTGGTTTTGAAGGTTTTGAAACGGAAAGAGAACAGCGCAATTGGGAGACAAATTCTACAATTTTGAGCGGCGCAATTGGCGCGGCTGGTGAAACCGACAATTCCAAAATTCTATTTAAAGCTACAAATGCAATAGGAGTAGTGCTCGACGGATTCGATATTCGCAAGGCTTACAATGAATCTGGTTTTGGCGCAGCTATCATATTGAGCAATGGAAGTGCGAGTGTTCGAAATTGTCGAGTACATGATAATACAGGTCTTGATGGAACCGCATTATTGTGCGGTGGGGCAGTTTCAACATTCACTCTTACAAATTGCCTTTTTTATGACAATGAAGCCACTTTGGGCAGCGTATTCAGTACTACAGCATCTCTCACTACCATACAAACTTTCAATTGCACTATTACACGAAATCTGGCTCCGCAAGGTCACGTGTTTGCCGGATTTAGCAATCGAACTTTCAAATTTTATAATTCTATCATTTGGGATCACTCTGCTTCAATATTCCAATCTAATTCGACCGTCCATATTTTCAATTCGATTATGGAAGATTTTGATCCGGCCACTGTTGCATTATACTATGACGTTATAAATTCCAATCCCAATTTTAGTGATCCATTAAGTGATGCTTTCACAGTTGATGTTTTATCGCCCGCCCGCAATGCAGGTGACAATGATTTTTTAACGAGCAATGTTGATTTAGCATTCAACCCTAGAATATATGACGAGGTCATCGATATGGGTTGTTTTGAAGTGCAAATTCCACTTATCTTTTTTGTTGATGCTTCATCTGCAGGTTTGAACAATGGAACATCATGGGCAAATGCCTTTACCGGACTCCAAGATGCCCTTTCCGCTAGCGCAAAAGGACAACAAATTTGGATTGCCGATGGAACATATAAACCAACTGCTGGAGTGAATAGATCTATTTCATTTGAACTCAAAGGCGGGGTGCCTGTGTACGGTGGATTTGCTGGTACTGAATCGACAATAACGGAAAGAAATTATCAAGCCAATCTAACTATTTTATCTGGCAACATAGGCAACCTTGGAATAGATACAGACAACACTTATCACGTGCTAAAAGTAAATGACGCGAGCGAAGATTTTGAAATTGATGGATGTGTTGTTGCAGATGGGTATGCCAATGTAGGACCGGGCAATGACGACAATGGGTCTGCTATGTTGTTGGAAAACGCGGAAAATTTTGAACTCCGCAATTGTTGGATAAGGGACAATTATTGCCAGAGCAATACTATTTGGTCAATAAATACAAATTCTCCTGCTTCATTTACCAATTCTGTTTTTCAAAACAACGAGGCTGTCAATTTGGGCGCGGCCTTGGCATACAATTCGGATATATATGTCGAAAATTGTGCCTTTTTGAATAATGAATGTATTCAAGGAATTACCTTTCAAAATGATCCTGCTGCTGAGCTTGATATGAGAGGATGCACATTTTATGGAAACGCATTGAGTATTGCTCAAACTAGCTTCAATATAGTGAAAGGTGCCAATGCCAATGCGCTAAAAGGTCAGGTTGTGAATACTGTTATTTGGGGTAATTCTACTAATATCAACTCTAAGGCCATTGATGGTGGACTGAGCGGCCAGCTTGAAGTTGATCATTGCATTTTGCAAGGGGCAGTGCTGTCGGCCACCAATGCGGGTGAAAATGTGTTTTATGAGGATCCCCTTTTTGCTAACGCGCTTGGTGGTGATTATAAACTTCAAGTCGGATCTATGGGTCTAAATGGAGGAAACAATGCTTTCGTAAATACCGATGAGGATGTTCTTCAGCAAACACGAATTCAAAATACTCATGTTGATATGGGTTGTGTGGAAAGCAGTGTTTGCAGTCGTCCAAACGATCATTGCTTTCAATATAAAACCATTATTGTAGATGCGTTAGCTTTAAATAAAACCAATGAGTGTGCGTCAATTAATGGCGAAGTGGCAGGATCTTGTTCACCGGCAATTGGAAGATCTGTCTGGTACAGTTTTAATACACAACTGGGAACGAGCTATGAGATTTCAATCGAAAATGTGGTTCCGATTTCCGCCAGTTTTAATCCAAAAATTGAATTTTTTAGTGGCGAATGCTCTTCGCTCACAGAAATAGGTTGTGCAAATGCCAACGGTAATTCGCTTGGCGAATCGCTTTTAGTCGAAAACTTGTTGGCATCAGAAAGCTATTTCATAAGAATTAGCGGTGGAATAGGGCAATCAGGCACTTATAACATCTCCGTGGTCTCATCTTTAACTTGCACCGGAGATTTCGATAACAATGAAGTTGTGGGAATTGCAGATCTTTTGGTTTTCAATGCAACCTACGGTTGTTTATCAAACTGCGGAGCGACAGATCTAGATGGAAATGGATCTGTTGGGGTTACAGATCTGTTGATCTTCAATGCTGCATATGGTTCGATTTGTCCATAGACGAAGGAAGATTCCCTCGCGTTTTTAACCCACTAGATCACCTGAATTCTACTGAAAAAGTGTTCTTTAAAACTCCTAGATATTGAGACCTCGCTATTCGAGAGTTTTACGGTCATGTTCATCATGTCCATATCTTCAATTTTATCGAGGTTTACAGCATGATTGCGAGAGACCTGTACAAAGTTGCGAGCAGGAAGTACCTCGAGCAGTTCCTTTAACGTGATCTTACAGGTGACAGACTTTACTCCAATTTGCAGTGAACAATATTTACCATCCACTTCGATACTTTCAATTTCGTGGATGTTTATTTTTTTCAGCCGATGACCTATGCGCGTATAAATAGCTTCATCTGCACTACTCAATTCTTTAAACTGAGGTGCAAGAAGAGAAGTGCTTTCGATTGCCAGAGAAATAGATCGTTCAAGATTTTTACGCTCAATAGGCTTGCTGATAAATGCGAAAGGTTGAACATCTTTCGCTTTATTGAAGACATCTTCATTGTTGTTGGCGGTAAGAAATAAGACCGGAACTTTTCTAATTTCATTTATTTTTCGGATGAGTTCAATCCCATTCAAAGGCCCATTCAAACTAATATCTGCAATAATAATATCGGGATGTTTGCTACTGAAAACTACCATAGCATCTACGGCATTGTCTACAAATCCGGCGATTTTGTGCCCCATATCGGTAAGTAAGGTTTCGAGTGTAGATCTTACAACGAGATCATCTTCCACTACCATGACATGAGCAGTTTTATTCATATAAGTAGGCGTAGTTAAGGTTGCTATGCAGATAATTTCAATGCAATCATTCAGATCATAGTCTTTCGTTAGTTTTTCAATGGAGTCGATATCTCGACTGAAAATCAATGAAATTTCGATTTGAAATGATACATCATTTGATTACCTTTTGTAAAAATAACCGAAATCAATTTCAATTGACCTCCTTTCATAACCCTAAATGGTTGTTTGATGTACGTTTTTGAGCACATCACCGTTTTAAACGGGGTTTATTGAGCATTCTAGACACATCCATTGCTGTTAGTGGGAATCCAAGACAAATGGGAGCCTGAAAAAACAGCCGTCACGTTTCGACCAAATTTTATTGGATTCAATGTTCGCTGTGAAAAACTGTATGTATTCGATTGCCAAATCAAAGTCGAACAATCTATATTTGGTGTCTGAAAAGAAATTGGAGCAAAATGTCCCTTGATACAAGCCACCATACCGAAACAGTTACCGAAGTTGTAGAAGTAGACGAGAAATCGTTGACCTTGTACAACGACGATGTGAATACTTTCGACCATGTGATAGAATCACTTATCGATGTTTGTGGACATGAAGGGACCCAAGCCGAACAGTGCGCAATTATTGTGCATTTTAAAGGCAAATGCTCTGTGAAGAACGGAACTTACGAAAAACTAGAACCTATGTGTGTAGCCCTCTTAGATCGAGGACTTTCCGCAGAGATTCAATAAACTAAAAAAATGAAAAAAGCCATACAGGTACTGGGAGTTCTCCTCTCACTGGCCTACATTGTGTCGTGCACGAAAGTGCCTATTACTGGTCGCAAACAAATGAATCTTATGCCGGAGAGCGAAATGATAGGTATGAGTCTGCAAGCATATGATCAATTTCTTTCCGAATCGAAAGTTGTAGCAGCATCCGATAGCCGCACCCAGATGGTGAAGCGTATTGGTGAGAAGATAAAAACATCGGTTGAGCAATTTCTAACTGAAAAAAAACAAATAAAGAGAATTGAAGGTTTTCAATGGGAGTTCAATTTGGTGGACGATCCAGCAGTGAACGCTTGGTGTATGCCTGGAGGAAAAGTAGTAGTATATACCGGTATTTTGCCTGTAACGGCCGATGAAGCGAGCCTTGCAGTTGTAATGGGACACGAAATAGCCCACGCAATTGCTCGTCATGGTAACGAAAGAATGAGTCAAGGTTTGCTGTTTCAGGCCGGTGGAATTGCCCTCAGTGTTTTGCTATCTGATAAACCTCAATTGGCCCAAGGCCTATTTCTGCAATCTTATGGCATTGGTGGTGAGTTGGGAATATTGGCTTTTAGCAGACAGCATGAATTGGAAGCAGATAAAATGGGGCTTATCTTCATGGCTATGGGCGGATATGATCCAAGAGTGGCGCCAACTTTCTGGGAGAGGATGGCTTCGCAAGGAGGTCAAGCTCCGCCGGAGTTACTATCTACGCACCCAAGCGACGACACACGAATTAGAGAGCTGAAGGAGTACATGCCAGAGGCATTGAAGTACTACAAAGAGTAAGAAAAATATTATATACCACTTGTTGATTTAACAACTTGCTTCGGCAAAACAGGCAATATCTTTTGACTAATTGTGTCAGTTTTAGCGGGTTCTGTATTCCAAATATTGAATAAGTTGAAATATCCCGATGATAGCTTGAAAGTTGGACTTTTCTCCTTTTCCTTTTTAGGGTCACCCGGATTCAAGGTCACGCTATTTGATGCTTCTACCTCAAGAGCAACGACACTTAATACTATCAAAGCAAACAATTTGGATTTCATGGATTTAGAGATAGAGCGGGAAAATAGTAAATCAAAATTAAAAAAAAGTTGGCTTTAACGAATTTCAGCAATCCGATTACCGACAAAGACAAAATGAAAGATGCCCTCATGGCATCTATTTTCTTTTTAATGATTTGTTGGGCATTGTTCCTTTTCGATCAATTTCTGGGAACTAATCTGAAACAGTATGGATTGAGACCTAGGACCTTGGAAGGTTTGCGAGGTGTCGCTACCATTCACTTCTTGCATGGAGATTGGAAGCACATTGGTCACAATACCCTTGGGTTTTTGGTCTTGAATAGTTTTTTGTTTTATTTCTACAGGTCTATTTCAGTCAAAGTTTTCGCATGGCTATTTGTAGTTCCGGCTTTGTTTATGTGGTTTTGGGCCAGACCGGAAAATCACATTGGGGCCAGTGTGCTCATTTTTGGTGAAGCTGCATTCCTCTTCTTCAGCGGCATTCTTCGAAAAGATAGTCGAATGATGCGTGTATCTTTAGTGGTGGCCCTGTATTATGGATCGCTTATTTGGTATATTTTTCCAATAGATCCAACAATTAGCTGGGAAGGACATCTTTCGGGAGTTTTGGTGGGAATAATTCTAGCTTTTGCATACAAAAACAAAGGACCTCAGCGTATACCATTCCAGTGGGAACTAGAGCCAGAAGAGGAAGAAAATTCAGAAAACCCCGATGAAGTCACTTATGAAGAAGTGAAATCAAAAAAGTCCATAGAAATTCACTACGAATACAAAGAGAAAAAAGCTTCCAACGAAAGCAAGCCGACTTAGCTGTTCAGCATTACCGGCATTACCAACATCAATACATCTTCTGCCTCGTCTGCCTTTTCTACCGGGGTCAAAATGCCTGCGCGATTAGGAGCGCTCATCTCCAGGTTCACGCTTTCCGAATTGAGATTAGAAAGCATGTCCTGCATGAAGCGAGAATTGAATCCTATTTCCATATCCTCACCTACATAACTGCACGTCAGACGCTCTTGTGCCTCGTTGGCGAAGTCAAGATCTTCAGCAGAAACATTAAGTTCCGAGCCATTCATCTTCAAGCGCACCTGGTGAGTGGTTTTATTTGCGAAAATGCTCACACGGCGAATCGAATTGTACAAATCCAAACGATCAATAGTGAGTTTATTAGGATTCTCTTTTGGAATTACAGCCTCATAGCTTGGATATTTTCCTTCAATTAATCTGCACATAAGAGAGATGTCGTTGAAGGTGAAGAGAGCATTGTTTTCTGTGTGCTCAATTAGGATTTCAATTTCTGCAGAACCAATGGCGTTGCGCAAAAGGTTGAGTGGCTTTTTAGGCACAATGAATGAAGCCATGTCGCCACCAACATCGGTGCGGCTATATCTCACAAGTTTGTGCGCATCAGTAGCAACGAGTCTGAAGCTTCCTTCGTAAATCTCGAAAAAGACTCCGCTCATAACCGGTCTCATATCATCATTTCCGGCCGCAAAAATGGTCTTTCCAATGGCCTTAGCCAGAATGGAACTGCCAATTTTAATGGTTTTAGGTTTCTCGACAGCAGGCGCTTTCGGGAAATCTTCACCATTCTGACCAGTCAATTTGTATTTTCCAAAGTCACTTGCGATTTCTATTCCAAAGGTCTTCACATCAATGGTGAAGGTTAGAGGCTGATCTGGTAGATTCTTGAGTATATCTAGCACAATTCTAGCTGGCACTGCTACAACACCTTCTTCCTTGGCTTCGATGGCCATACGTGTCGTCATTGCCGTTTCCAGATCACTGGCCGAGAGCACCAATTCTTTGTCTTTTATCTCAAAGAGGAAATTATCCAGAATCGGAAGTGTGTTATTGTTGTTCAAAACACCGCTAAGTATCTGCAGTTGTTTTAGTAAGGCTGTGCTGGTAACTATGAATTTCATCACGTTTTATTTTCAATAATGGCTGGCAAATATATGCGCAGCGAAGCACCCTTCGAAAGACAAAAGCAAAGTGTTGATTAAAGTTGTGAGCAAGAGGCTTATCAAAATCGTAAACTACTGATAACCGCATAGCAAGCCAGAATGGGGCAATCTTTATCCTTTTGAAAACGGGAGTGCAAGAATTCATTCCGCAGCATTTTTTGAACAATCCCTAACTGAGCGCTTATGATACCAATTCTGCTTATAAAAATAGTCCAAACAAAATGATATGCATGAAGTGGTAAATACCGTTAGAGTTTCTACTATAGGCCAATGGAGTGAAACGGACTTGGGTTTTTACATATATTACAAACGGCATAAGGGATATTCCAAGGTTGCATTGGAATAGGGTAATAGGACTTCCGTTTCTATTAATTGCCGCACTGTCCGATATGCTAAATTGGAGATAAATGTACTTTGCACACTTAGTGAAACATAGTTCTGATATATTGCGACCTTATTCTAAATAGAGATGAAAAAACGGGTCTACTTTTTTGCATTGACTGCTCTTTTGTGGTCTTGCCAATCTCAAGAAAATTCAGAAACGGGTGCTAATGGAAAAAGCCTTATCAAAGGTCTCGCAAGTCCTATTTTACTCGGAGTGGATACAAGTGAAATCAGACTTCTCGACTATTTTTCCGATACTAAGGGTATCACTCAGATTACTATCAAAGGGGAGGCTTTGTCTTGGGATAGTGCAACCGGACTTGCCACACTTTTACATGGGATTCCCGATCCATTGTCCAATTTACGAGTGGTAAAGGATGGAATTCAGCACGATATACCGGTTTTCGCATCTTATAAAACTCAGCACACACTCGTTTATAAGGACACTTCAACCTCAATTTCAGAACTAGCCATCACAGGAAACATGAATGGATGGAATCCAAGTGCAGGCAAATGCACCAAATCAGGCGAGGGATGGGAAATTACTTGGTGGCTCAACCCCGGGGTCTATCAATATCAATTGGTTGTAAACGGGGAGTGGAAACTCGATGATACAAATCCCAATCAAATCCCCAACGGACAAGGTGGTATGAATAGTTCGTTCACGGTTGGAGAACCCACGCGGAAAGCTCCATTCTTGTTTACGAATGAGGTAGTCGAAAACAAAATATCATTGAAAGCGGAAGGAGCCATTCAAGGAACCCATGCCTATTGGAACAACCAACTTATTGAGAGCAAATGGGATGGAACGGAACTAAGTGTTCAAATCCCCGATCAGGCAAAAGCATTTGACCGATCTTACATTCGGGTTTTTGCCCACGATGGAATTTTGCGTTCCAATGATCTGCTAATTCCCCTCGAAAAGGGTAAAGTGTTAAAAGAGGCAAGTGCTGTTAATAGGCATGATTATCAAAATAATATAATGTACTTCATGATGGTCGATCGATTTGTCGACGGCGATTCTGTGAACAACAAACCTACCCTAAATGACAGCATACACTTCAAAGCGAATAATCAAGGAGGGGACTTGAGTGGAATTACATCTAAAGTGAAGGATGATTATCTTAAAAGTTTAGGAATAAATACATTATGGATTTCACCCATCACAAAAAATGCAGAAGGAGCATGGGGACTGTGGACCAAGGGAGTAACCTCAAAGTTTTCGGGTTATCATGGTTATTGGCCAACAGGTCTTCGCCAAGTTGATCATCGTTTTGGGAAGTCTGACGATCTAAAGCAACTTCTAAACGCCGCACATAGCCAAGATATGAACGTGGTACTCGATTTTGTGGCCCACCATGTTCACAAGGACCATCCGCTATTTCAGCAGCATCCAGATTGGGTTACGGAGCTCCATTTGCCCGACGGAAGATTGAATACCGAGCTTTGGGATGAACATAGACTTACCACTTGGTTCGATATCTTTTTGCCTACCTGGGATTTCTCCCGACCTGAAGTGCGAGAAGCTTTGGCCGATTCTGCTATTTTTTGGCTCAAGGAGTATGATTTAGATGGATTTAGGCACGACGCTACAAAACATGTTCCCGAGGAGTTTTGGCGAAAGCTTACTGCCCGTATAAAATCTGAAGTAGATCGACCCGTTTATCAAATTGGTGAGACATACGGAAATCCGGAACTGATTGGTAGTTACGTCAATAGCGGTCAAATGGATGGCCAGTTTGATTTCAATTTGTACGATGCCGCAGTAGATGCATTTGCCAACGACAATAGATCTTTCGAAAACCTAAGTAGGGTACTCGGTGAGAGCCTTCAGTATTACGGTTCGCATAATCTGATGGGCAACATTACGGGAAATCAGGATAGAGCCAGATTTGCTAGCTACGCCGATGGAAGTGTGAGCTTTTCGGAAGACGCTAAATTAGCGGGTTGGACAAGGGATATTCAAAACAATGGCGACAAGGGATTTAGGAAAATGGAAGCGCTTATGGCCTTCATCATGACCATTCCGGGGGTGCCTTGTATTTATTATGGCGACGAAATTGCCATGCCCGGTGGAAATGATCCGGATAACCGAAGAATGATGATTTTCGAGGATTTAAATAAAAACCAATTAAAAACCAGAGAGATAACTACCCAATTGACCAAACTACGTTCATCGCATTTGGCTCTTTTGTTTGGAGACACGTACATCCTGAAAAGCGATCAGAATGACTTTGTATACGCAAGAAAGTACTTTGATGACGTGGTAATCACTTGGTTCCATAAGTCGGGTGCAGCAATAAGTAGCATCGAACTTCCTGAGTTTTTGGTTTCCACTGGTTTAAAGGCTCAGTTTGGAAAGTCGATCACTTTGAATGGCAGCACAATAACCGTAGAATTTGAAACAGACGGATTTGAGGTGATTACTCGGTAAATCGATTTTTTGGTATAGAATTGACCAAAAGTGTCGGAATAATGGCATTTATGGCGAAATAAGTGGAAGAATGATCAAATTTCCAATGATTCTTTCCAATCAAATATTCTACCGAATCATAGTTACGGTTCCGGTAAACTTTTCGATTGTTCCAGTTTGAGCATCCATTACCTCCAAAATCCATGGATAAACGTCGTTTTGGACATAATGTGTTCTGCTGTCTTTATTCCCGGTCCAAGATTGATGAGGCGTAGTGGCTGAAAAAACTTGATTGCCCCATCGGTCAAAAACTATCAATTTGAAGTTTTCATCGGCGAAACCTTTCCCTATTATCTGCCAAACATCATTGATACCATCTCCATCTGGCGTGAACGCATTGGGAGCAAATATGACCATTTCATCGATTACAATCACGTAAGTGCCAGAACTGTCGATACATCCAAAATTGTTGGAAGCAATGAGATATACTTGATACTGACCGGTTTGCTCTGCGGGGAAATCAAATGAGGGTTCGTCTTCCGTGGAGAAATCGAATTCCCCAAATCCCCAATAATAAATGCCCGCGTCTATCGAGTTGTTTTGAAAATCAAATGTGGTAGAAGGCAAAATAGCAACTTCTGGATCGAAACTAAAAGATGAAAGTGGGCTAGGGAAGATTATCAACGGGTTGTCCAAAGTATCGCTGAAGATACAGCCATCAATGGTTTCCAGAGTCATAAATGGTTGATAGGTCCCCTCCAAATACTCATGAGCTACATTTGGAATTCCACTGCCTTCTTCACCGTCATCGAAGTTCCAAAGCATACTCACCACTTGATCTGTGTTTTCAGTAAATGCCTCAAATTGAACAATAAGGGGTTCACAGGCAAGTGTCGTATCTATGCCAAAAGCCGCAGATATGGTCTCAAATGGGATCACTGTGGCACATTCAGTAACCTGTTCTCCACATTGATCGCTTACCGTTAAGCAATAGTTTGCCGCTTCCTCCACAAGAACCTCAATTTCTTCGGTAAACCATGTGTTTCCTAAATCGTCAGTCCAAATAAATGAATAAGGCTCAACTCCTTCGACTATAGAGGTCGGACCGAAAAGCACTGTTTCACCTGGACATGCTTGAGGATTTACAGGCATTACAACTTCAAGACCGGTGGGAACCGTAACTAATACTTGATCAGAGCTGCCACAATCAGGATGACCAATCGGGTACCCCGTAAGGGTATACAATGTAGTACCACTCATCGCCGTAATGGTGGGAGAGGGAATGTTCGGATTGCTCAGGAAGTTGGGGGGAGTCCATTCCCAAACATATTGAGGCGAACCTTCTGTACAACTTACCGTGTATTCCCAAGGATTGTAGAATCCATCAGCACATGATATACTTCCATCCGACGAAAAAGTAATGGTAAGACATCCTGTGCTATTGGCCGCGGTCCATGATTGGCCGCTCGCATCTCCAATATTCCAAGTTGCTAAAATCGGAGATGAGGTGTCCTCGCCGTCGTATATTGTTAAGACGTCTAGAAAAAACTCCATTTGACCAGATAAGAAGCTAAAGGTCATAAAAGTGACTCCGTCTCCAGGATCATCGGGGCAAAACGTCCAAGTAAAAGTTTCGGAATTGCCATAACAATAGTCGAAAGTACCTCCGTCGACACTGCAACTCGGAGCAGCCATGTCTTCCCAACCACCTTGCAACTCTAGTTCCATACATCCGAATAATAAATCCGGGCCAGCGCTCACTAGTGGGCTTTGGGTTACTGTGATGGTAATGGTGGTGTCAAACTGGCAACCAAAACTATTGACAACTGTATATGTGTATTCAAACGAACCCTCACTTGTAGGTTGAACAAAAATGATGTCAGCATCATCGTCAATTGAGTTGATAAATGGCCCGGTCCAATATGAAGAATCAGCATCCATCCCAACTGTAGGGGTAAAAGATGTAACTCCCGGATAGAGAGAAGGATTGAAATTTAATCCCCAGGCGAAAATAAATCCATTGTCGGCCCCAAGATTATCGGTTATCGTAAAAGTCCATTCCCCATTGAGTGGACATCCCACGAGATCACAGATATCCTGCGCTGATTCGTAAGTGCCCGAAGGCAGCGATGTAGCGCCACCACCTGCATTTTCACCCCAGGTCCCATTATTCGCTTCTGGAGACCAATAGTAGTCGTAACCAACACCCTGTGTTTGACTTTCGTCGTCCACTGCTTCGCCCAAATATGTTCCTCCTCCACCATTTGTTCCCCATTCCACCAAATTGACACTTGTGCCGTCAGGACATTGAATAAGAACTCCCAGGTCACCCATGTAACTGTGCTCCATATTCACGAAAATGCTCAGTAGGTCTTCGCAGTTTTCGAGTAACGCTCCTGGCTCAAAAAAGTCGAATACAAGTGAAGATGAATAGGAGAATCCTGCGCCATCCGCCAAGTACGTTTCTCCAGCTACCACCTGTGGCGGCAGAGCTGTCCATGTTACATTTTCTACCTCACCTGCGTCGAGTTGAAACTCTTCTCCCAAACAATATTCTGTCTCCAGATCCTCAATGCTTGGAAAAAGGGGTATAGTGCTCACTAGTACTTGAAGGGGAATCACATTAAGGCTTTGACATCCATTGTTGTCTTCTACTGTAAGCGAAACAATGTATTCTCCAGGTTCTTGAAAAAGATAGGAGACGTTTGGGCCACTTGTGGTATCTACAGTTCCATCATCGAAATTCCAAATATATTGTTCGATTGTAAAACCTGGTTCTGCATAACTACCCGCATCCGCAAAAGTCACAGGACTATTCAAACAAACCGACACGCTTTGCTCAATGCCCAATGGTACAGGATATACAATTTCGGATGCAGATGTAGGTGAAGCGCATGGAGTGGTGCAAGAAACACCGCATTCAAAACCTGGATTGGTGGCATTTGGATTTCCGTTGTCCTGAAATACGAGGGTTAGACAACCCGTGACGTTAAAAATGGTTCCGGTTACATCTACCGCTTGAAGACTTGTTCCAGTGTAGGACCCCAATGAAGGAGCTCCTGTATTGTTGCCATCATAAATGATTAAATAATCGCTGTTGTTGGAATTTGGGCTGGTTTGAAGATTGAATGCACTAAAGTTGAGCTGTATCACATCACCCGGATTATCCGGACAGATAGTCATTGTGTAATTGGCGTCGGGATATGCATTGCCGCCGCCTGCATCGAGGATACTCCCTTCGCAGATTTGGATATTCACATTGTCCATGCAATAATTGCCAATGGCATCGCAACCCGTTTGAGATTGCACATTGTGAACAAGAAATGTCAGGAAAACAAGAAAAAAAACCTTTCCGGGTTGTCTCATTAAATTGGTTACAAAAGGTCACTTACAGATTACAAATGAAAGAACGAATGATAGACTTTCCCGTTGTTTTGCCAATTGCTTTTCACCAATTATTGACTCATACGAGGATTCCAATAGAATTTATAAGCTTCTCGCTGCCTTCATCCCTTCTTCAATAGCTCTTTTGGCATCAAGTTCACCGGCATTTAATGCACCGCCGATTAAAGTATGAGGAATGGACAAATCCTGAAGATCATTCAAAAGATTGTTTACACTTAACTGACCGGTACATAAAACCACTTGATCGCAATGGATGTATTCAGGTTTGCCTTCAACCTGAAGATGAATTCCTTTGTCATCAATAAAGTCGTATTCAACATTATTGATGTATTTCACTCCCGATTTTCTAAGTTCTAGGCGATGGATCCACGCAGTGGTTCGTCCCAATGCTTCCCCAGGCCGACCTTTTCCACGGCTTAGAATTGTGATTTGAGGGTGAACGACAGGATCTGTTTCTGAAATGTCATTTGTTCCTCCGACCCACGTTTCGATGCCCCAAAAAGAGTAAAAATCTTTGTGTTTACCGCCTAAAAAGCGAGCTGTATCAACAGCAATTCCTCCCGAGCCAATAATCACTACCTTATGTCCGGGTGCTTTTCTACCAGATATCAAATCGTCGTATGAAACCACCTTTGGCAGATCGACTCCGTGCAATGGAGGCTTTCTAGGTCGCACGCCCGTGGAAATAATCCAATGATCAAAGTTTTGGGATTCTATGAATGTTTTGTTTACCTCGGTATTGCATAGAACTTTTACTCCAAGCTTTTCAAGATTTACTCGATAGTATCTCAGTGTTTCATAAAATTCCTCTTTGCCGGCAACTCTTTTAGCGAGGTTCAGTTGGCCACCTGGTTCATTATTTTTCTCAAAAAGTGTAACCGTATGACCGAGGCTCGAAGCTTCAAGAGCTGCTGACAATCCGGCTGGACCGGCACCAATGACAGCTACATTTTTGATGCTTTTGACAGGGGTGTTTTGAGGCCAAAATGTTTCGTGGCATGCTCGCGGATTTACTAGGCACGACGCTGTTTTCTGTTTGAAAATTTGATCCAAGCAGGCCTGATTGCAGGCTATACAAGTATTTATTTCGTTGCTTCTATTCGATAATGCTTTATTCACAAACTCTGGGTCGGCCAAAAAAGGTCTTGCCATAGAAATCATGTCGGCACAACCTTCTTGAAGAATTTTTTCGGCCAATTCCGGGGTATTAATTCGATTTGTGGTAATCAAAGGAATTCTCACTTTGCCCATTAGTCTTTTTGTCACTTGTGCAAATCCTCCCCTGGGAACCATCATGGCTATAGTGGGTATCCTTGCCTCGTGCCATCCAATCCCGGTATTTATCAAGTTGACTCCGGCCATTTCGACCTCTTTTGCCAGGGTTTCAACTTCTTGCCAAGTTTGACCATTATCTATCAAATCGAGCATACTCAGACGGTAGATGATTATAAAATCATTTCCTGTTTGTCTTCTGCATTCTTTGATTATTTCTAGCGGGAATCGCATTCGATTCGAAAAATTCCCGCCCCAATCATCTACTCTTTGGTTGGTGTGTGTTACGAGAAATTGGTTTATCAAATAACCTTCACTGCCCATGATCTCTATGCCGTCGTAACCAGCTTCTCGAGCCAACATAGCACTATTTCCGAAATCTTTGATGGTGTTTTTAATCCCCCTTTCGTTTAATGCAAAGGGTGCGAATTTTGAAATCGGTGCTTTGATCCTTGAGGGCGCAACAATGAAAGGATGGTGACCATATCGCCCCGCATGAAGTATTTGCATGCATATTTTTGAGTCGTGGCGATGAACTACATCAGTGACAATTTGATGCTTTTTCGCTTCTGACATGCTGCTCATTTTGGCTCCAAAAGGGGCAAGCCAACCACGTCTATTCGGAGAAATACCCCCTGTGACAATTAAACCCACGCCACCTTTTGCTCTTTCTTCATAAAAAGTTGCTAGTCTATTGAAGCCGTCTTTAGATTCCTCCAAACCGGTATGCATACTGCCCATCACAATTCTGTTTTTCACAGTAGTGTTAGGAAGTTGTAAAGGCTGAAATAGGTTCGGATATTTGTGCATACTCTTCGCGGTGCGCTAATATATTCCTAAACAGTTTGGGATTGCAGATATATTAAACCCAGAATCCGCATTGGGATTCGCTATGAAGTGCTATACACCAAAGATAGCAAGTGCTCTCGCAAGATTTTTATACCGTTTATCCCGCATTACGCATTAGGGCAATTTTTTGTAGAATGCGTGCGGGATTCTCAAATCTAAGCGATAGAATACTGCATTCATCGGCAAAATTAGGGTGCAATTTTTCTATCGCTTGATTTGGGTTTATGTATCTGTAATAGTCCAATTCCGTTTCACTCCATTGGCCTATAACAGCTAGCTTGATGGCATTTACTATTTCGTACATGCAAGATGCTGCAGCGCATTACCCAAAAAAACTTCCAATGCGCAATGCAGCATGGACTATTTATTGTGCAGAATTGGTATTATCCCGAATCACGCGATGGAGATATCGTAATTCATAGGTCGAACTATTACTTTGCTCCATCGTGTAGATTCGAGAATCCCGCAGCGCATTAACCTCAGGACACTTCCAATGCGCAATGCGGGATTATTTGATGGTGTTTATTCATACATCGAGAATAGAAATCGAGGAAGTGCTTGATGCCAAAGGGGGATTAGTGCTGTAATAGATTTCCAATGCGGATTCTGGGTTAAAGGGTAGGGTTTGCTCTTTAAAAAACTTTTTTCACCAAATATGTTTTGCTGATACATCCACTGAAAGTGAATGTACATAAAGTATAATCGCTCGCTTTAACGTTATTCAAGAAGTAACGAAATAAAAAAGCTCCTTGAATTTCTTCAAAGAGCTTTTAATCATGAGATGCCACTTCTTATACCGTTTCAATATCTGTAAAAGCTCAATACCGTTTCACTTCATGAGCTCATAACGGCTACACTAAAGGGATTTATCACTTGATGTATGCAAAATTCTGCAGAGCATTACCTAAACAGACTTCCAATGTGCAATGCAGGATACAAGCAGGATTGATATTACTTTGGAAGCAAAACGCCATCAATAACATGCACTACACCGTTGCTTCCTTTTAAATCAGCTACTACTACGTAGGCAGATTTGCCAGACTCATCAGTCAATTTCACTTTGTCGTCCTCCAAGGTTCCGGTTAATGTTCCACCACTAACAGTGGTTAAAACAGCTTTTCCTTTTCCCGCTTTGATGGCGGATACCACTGCTGCGGCATCTAAATTCCCACTTACCACGTGGTAAGTTAAAATTTTTGACAACTGCGCTTTGTTTTCAGGCTTCAATAGGGTGGCTACCGTTCCTTCAGGCAGCTTATCAAAGGCTGCATTGGTAGGAGCAAATACTGTAAATGGTCCTTTACCTTTAAGTGTAGTCACTAAATCTGCAGCCTTCACGGCAGCTACAAGAGTTGTGTGGTCTTTAGAGCCAATAGCGACGTCAACCACATCTTTTGTTTGGGAGAATGCTACACTTGACGCGAGAGCGAATAGAGCGAAAAATACTTTTTTCATAATGTTTATTTATTTAGAATGTAAAACAACAACAACGAATAGTTTGAAAAGTTTTCCGTTTTGTATGATTTAAAAAGTACATTTTTTCAATATTTTTTATTGAACAATTCCCAACAGAATGTGTTTCGGATTTTGCCCTTATCGGTCTTTACAGACCTTCAAAATAAATTCAATTTTATTTTGAACATTGGGTGACAAATCATGTTGGAGATGCATAACAAAATTAAAAAAGTAAAATGCAAAACATCGTAGAGATTGCTTCAGGCAACAAAGATTTTAGTACACTCGTAGCTGCAGTGGTGGCTGCCGGATTAGCGGAAACCCTCAGCGGAAATGGCCCTTTCACAGTATTTGCGCCGACTAATGAAGCTTTTGCAAAACTTCCAGCAGGCACAGTGGAAGAACTTGTAAAACCAGAGAACAAAGAAAAATTGATTGCTATTCTTACTTACCACGTTGTTGCGGGTAAAGTAATGTCAACAGATTTGTCTGATGGACAAAAAGCTAAGACTGTAAATGGTCAAGAAGTAACAGTGACCATTGGCGAAGGTGTTAAAATAGACACAGCTACAGTAGTAGTTGCAGATCTTGAAGCTTCTAATGGCGTTATTCACGTGATTGATTCCGTGATCCTGCCGAAGTAATGAATGATTAACCGTGCAGTTGCATTGAACAGATGAACTGCACGGTTTTTTTTTATCCTCAGAAATGAGATTTTCAATGAAATCTCATCGTATTCGTAGGTCGTTCTGATCTGTAAAACGCATTTTTTTAGGTATAATTTACTGTCCAACCTAAAAAGCTTTTTCGAATGTTTGTATTTGATTCCGACTAAGCAATTTAAAAGGCCGAGAAACTCAAATGGAAAGATTTGAGATTCGATATTGCTTTATTTCTTGCTGCCTATGTCAGGCTTCTTAAACATATCCTGAATCTTCCTAACGAGTCTAATGAGGCTGGTTTCGTCTTTTAGTCTAAAAAAAATGCCAGCATGAATCGAGCTCGTTGTGTGAAGACGTCGCGAGTTATACCTTTTGGATTTATGTAATAGTCTAATTTCGTTTCACTAGATTGAACTAAATATAAATCACATCGGCATTTACCACTTCATGCATGCAAGATACTGAGGCGCACTAGCCAAAAGAGACTTCCAATGCGCAAAGCAGGATGGACCATTTATTACGCAACATTGGTATTATTTGACGAAGTAAAAGTGATAAGTCCGGTGCAATTTTTAACCCAGGTTTTGAAGTTGGGATTTTCGTGAATTGTTGAAAGGCAATTGGGACTGGAGCTCGCGCAAAATTTTTATTTGATAGCGTATGAGATTTGCTGTGAAAATAAAAATTTAGAAAGCGCCCGTCATTGCAGACTTTCAGTGATGTAGTAGATTCCAACTGCAAAATCCGTGTCTAATCACTTGGCAACGAATTTGTAAGATTGAAGGTGATTTACGAAAAGCATTAATGGTCTGGAGCGGAGCTACTTTTATATGAATTGTGGACGAGCAGAATTAGATAGCCAAAAAGCACCGCCCCTACTATCAGAGCGTTATTGATAAGACCTTCAACTGAAAAAGATAACTTGATTAAAATGGTGGAAATTACAAAGCCCGAGTTTCGGATAATTTGTTGAAAGCTATCGGAATAGAAAAAGGAAAACAAAAGCAATATCACATCAATTATGATGAGGAGAATAAAGAAATCCTCAAAAAAGATGTTGTTGATATTTTTAAATGTTGTTATGTCATTCCAGCCGTTTTGTTCGCATACCACGATCCAATTAACGAATGAATACAAAGCAAGAACGATCACAGTGGGAATTAGAACTGTAGCGATGCTTTTCTTTAATTTGATGAACTTGTCTATTCGGGCTTTCTCTTCTAATGTTATCAATATTTCTTTGCTGCTCTGTTTATGTAATCGTCGATAGAACTGCTGGATCAAAAAGAACAAAATCAAAGCGCTAGCCAGGTCGTAGGTAAACTGTAAGTCATTTTCCAACTTGAACCAATCAAAAGACAGTTCCATCTCCCCAATGTCTTTGAAGATCCTTCGAATGACAATCAGTGTTATGATTTCGTATTGTTTACCGATGTAACTGGAGATTGACCTTGGTAGGTAAAATACAAGCAAGAACACTTCATAGACCAAGATAAAAGAAAAGGGCGTATATATTGCAGAGATGGCGCTTTTTGTGAGCTTGGAGGAAAGTTGAATAATATCCTGATTTACAAGGAATATAACAAGTAAATGAAGCAGAAAACTGATAATCGCAATCCAAATAGTGATACGTTCTGTACGTTCTCTGAACCGTTCGGATAAAAATTTAGCAAATATTTTTTTCATCTTTTTGGTTAAAGGTCCTGTTTATGGCAAAATGGTCTTTGTGCATTCTTTGTGGGCCTAATCAATCATGACTCACCCCAACTGATGGTGTAAGCGCGGTTTAGTCGCTGTGGCGGTTTCGAATCAGAACACTTTTTTGTGATAAAATGTTTATTAAAAAAAATTAAAATGAAATAGTGGGGGTTCTGGCCTTGCCATCTTTAAGAACCTCGAAAAACCTGTTCTATGCTTCGCGAAGACAATACCTATAAAGACAAGCTCCTGACCTTAGTGAGGAAAGGCGCATAGCAGAATGCTCTGTAACTGATATTTGGTGGTGTATTCGGTGGGATTAGGCCCGAATGACTTCATTGTGATTTGCTGAAATTTATACTTCAGTCGAAACGTGACAGAGGTTTTTAGAGGTTCCTTAATAGTTCAACTTCAATTCACTCTATTGCCCTGATCAGATTTCAGATGGGCATTTTTTCTTTAAATTCGGCACCGAAGAAGATCATTTTTGGGGGTTCCGTTAAATTATACAATTATTATTCACTATGCAGTCATATAAACAAATATTTGAAAACAACAAAAAATGGGTTGAGTCTAAGTTAGCCGGAGATAGCGAGTTCTTCGAAAAATTGGCAAGAGATCAAAATCCGGACTACTTGTACATTGGCTGCTCTGATAGCCGTGTACCTGCAAACGACATTATGGGATTAGATGCTGGAGAGGTTTTTGTGCATCGCAACGTTGCCAATTTGGTAGTAAGCATCGATATGAACGTGATGAGCGTAATTAATTACGCTGTTAGGAATCTAAAAGTGAAGCACATTATCGTATGCGGGCACTACAACTGTGGAGGTGTTAAGGCAGCTATGACACCTGTGGATCTTGGCATCTTGAATCCATGGTTGAGAAACATCCGAGATGTATATCGTTTGCACGAAGTTGAGCTGGATGCCTTAAGTGACGAACACTCGAGGTACAATAGATTAATCGAATTAAATGTAATTGAGCAATGCAGAAACGTGCTCAAAACAGCAGTCGTTCAAAAACATTATGCCGAAAACGGATTTCCTATTGTTCATGGTTGGGTATTCGACTTGAAAAATGGTTACCTAATTGACCTCAATTTTGATTTTGAAAACACCCTGAAGTCCATTCAGAAAATATACAATCTGACAATGTAAAAAATGCTTTCCATAGGGCAAGGCGCATAGGGACTTTTGTTTTGGATATTGCTCTTTTTTTTTATTTAATCAGTTGGTGTAATAAAGTTTGGATTTATTCAATAGTCCAATTTTGTTTCAGCACATTGAACTCAACAGAAATCACAACGGCCTTTAGCAATTCATAGCGAATCCCAATGCGGATTCTGGGATTAAGTAACATTGGTATAACTTTGTACTATGGAATCAACGCAAGATTTAAGACTAGCTGTTCTCATTGACGCGGACAACGTATCGAGCATACATGTGAAACCCATGATGGAGGAGATTGCCAAGTATGGGCGACCTACGTTCAAACGCATCTATGGGGACTGGACGAGCTCATCACTCACAGGATGGAAAAAAGTATTGCTCGAATCGGCCATTACGCCTATTCAACAATTCGGTTACACATCTGGAAAAAACTCTACCGATGTAGCAATGATTATCGACGCTATGGACATATTGTATACTGGTAGAGTTGATGGTTTTTGTATTGTTTCGAGCGATAGCGATTTCACCCGTTTGGCAGTGAGATTGAAAGAAGCTGGAATGAAAATATTTGGAATGGGAGAGAAGAAAACACCGATTCCATTTATATCGGCATGTGATAAGTTCATTTATCTCGAAATATTGAATCCAAAAGAGATAGATGAGCCGGGTAGCAAAAAACAAAAGGACAAAGGTCAAAATACCATTGGCAAACTTGATCCACATACCATTCGATTGATCAAAGAAAGCATTGTGGATGTTGCTGACGATGATGGATGGGCTTTTTTGGGTGACTTGGGAAATTTAATTTTGAAGAAACGACCCGATTTCGACCCTCGAAACTATGGCTTTAGAAAGCTTGTACCCTTGGTAAAAGGAATACCCGGTATAGAAGTAGACGAGAGAAAAACTGCCAATAAAAATATTACCCACGTTTTCGTAAGAGCGAAATCCTGAATTCAAAAAGGGGAACGATGGAAGTAAATATGAGCAGTTCTTGGAAACACCGATTGCACCAAGAGTTTCAAAAGGAATATTTCAAAAATCTTACGGAATATGTAAAGTCGGAATACAAGAAAAATGTCTGCTATCCAACGGTTGGGTTTATTTTTGCCGCTCTTAATCGTTGTGCTTTTGAAAATGTGAAAGTGGTAATTATAGGACAAGATCCTTATCACGCTCCTGGTCAAGCGAATGGACTTTGTTTTTCTGTGAACGATGGAGTGCGCATTCCGCCGTCGCTTGTTAATATTTTCAAGGAGATCGAGACTGACTTAGGAGTACCACGTCCGATGAGCGGAAACCTTGAACGATGGGCTGCGCAAGGGGTTTTACTTTTGAATGCAACGTTAACTGTTAGGTCTGATGAAGCCGGTTCACATCAAAAGAAGGGTTGGGAAGAATTTACAGATTCAATTATTGCTCATCTAAATTCAGAGAGAGAAAACCTTGTATTCATGTTGTGGGGAAGTTATGCCCAAAAGAAGGGTTCTGTCATTGACACTGCAAGACATCTTGTTCTCAGAAGCGTCCATCCCTCGCCATTGAGCGCATACAACGGATTTTTCGGGTGCAAACATTTTAGTGAAGCCAATGAATATTTGAGAGAACACGGTGGTGTAGAAGTCCATTGGCAGTAAGCAATTGGCAAGTTTGTTAGTTCGGAGTTCGTGAAGTTCGGAGAGGGCTCTTCATTCTCTTAATCCCGAAATCCGCATTGGAAATCTATTGCAGCACTACCCCCCTTTGATAGCAAGCACTTTCTCGATTTCTATTCTTGATGTATGATTATACACCATCAAATAATCCCGCATTGCGCATTGGAAATGTCTTGAGGTTATTGCGCTGCGGGATTCTCGAATCTACACGATGGACCAAAGTAATAGTTCTACCTATGAATTCCGATATCTCCATCGCGTGATTCGGGAAAATACCAATTCTGTTTATTAAATAGTCCATGCTGCATTGCGCATTGGAAGTTTTTTTTGGTTAATGCGCTATAGCATCTTGGATGCACGTAATGGTAAATGCCGTTATAGTAGCTGTTGTCTCGGCTGAGCCGAGATTAGAGATACATAAACCCAAATCAAGCGATAGAAAAATTGCACCCTAATTTTGCCGATGAATGCAGTATTCTATCGCTTAGATTTGAGAATTCCGCACGCATTCTACAAAAATTGCCCTAATGCGTAATCCGGGATAAACGGTATAAAAATCTGGCGAGAGCACTCGCTCTCTTTCGGGTTTATACCAATTCATAGCGAATCCCAATGCTGATTCTGGGTTTACTCTCCAATTGCAAACATTACTGGTCTTTTGTGCAGTGAAGGTGGCATAGCGACTTTCCACTCCGAAACACGTTTGGTTTTAATTAATTCTTCTGTTGTACCCAAATCGGCAGCAACACACACCTTGGTATTTGGACGAAGGTTGTCTAGTATATCGGTGAAAAGTTGATTGTTGCGATACGGAGCATCCATAAACAACTGTGTCTGCTTTTGCTGCAGGGCAAGGGATTCGAGTTGACGCAATCGTTTAATGCGATCAGAAGACTCGCGGGGAACATATCCGGTAAAAGCAAAACTCTCTCCGTTTAACCCACTTCCCATCAAAGTTAATATGATACTGGATGGTCCTACCATAGGCACTATTGTTATGCCCGACTCATGAGCTGCGGCAATAAGGTCTTCTCCGGGATCGGCAATAGCTGGGCAACCGGCTTCGCTAATTAACCCCATATCATTTCCGGTCTGCAATTTTTTCAATAAACTGTTTGCTGTTCCTGTTGCGGAATGCTCATTGAGCAATAGGAACTCCACTTCTTCGAAATCTGTTGCAAAACCAATTCCTTTGAGCAGTCTCCGCGCGCTTCGAATTTCTTCCACAACAAAAACCCGAATGTGCTCGATACTTCGGAGTGTATCGACGGGAAGGCTGGATTGATAGGTTCCTCCGATGGTATTGGGGATGAGAAAAAGTTTGCCCTTCATTTTTCGGATTTGTAACGGGTGAGAAAATGCAAACAAGCTTTATCCAGCAATTCAAACACTTCATCAAATCCCTGCTGTTCGCCATACCATGGATCAGGAACAGATTTGTTACCAAAATCGGCCAAGATCAATTGAACTTTTTCTTTGTCTTTATCATTTTTCGCAAGACCTATCACATCTGTGTAATTTGATTGATCCATAACAAGTATCAAATCAAATTTCTCGAAATCTGTAGAATTAAATTTGCGCGACCGAAGATTGGAGATATCTATTCCTCGATGCGCCATGCACAAAATGGCCCTTTTGTCGGGGGCTTCACCTGCGTGCAGACCTGAAGTTCCCGCTGAGTCTATGTCAAATAAAAGTCGTTGCTCTTCTGAGCGTTGCCTTAAAATCCCTTCTGCCATAGGTGAACGACAGATATTGCCCAAACAGACCATTAATATTTTCATAGATCAAAGTCCCTTAAACCAATCTTGAAAAAATGTACCAATAAAGGGAATGGGCTTTTCTTCTTGCTGAACAGCGGATATCAATCCGATGATCCACATGATAAAAACCAAAATGCCTATGCCAATGGTGAAAATACGGACAGGCAAAAGCAATGAGATGATCCAAATACCTAAGGACTGTCTTAGGTGATAGGTTCCAAGAGATGTTTTCTGCTGTCCGTTTAAAATGAGCGCGATGATCCATCCCGGAACCCATAAATATGAGATGATGGCTACATTTCGTCCATGTTCAGTTGTATCGTTCAATGTGATAAGATTGGAGCGTAAAACTATTGCCTTTTCGTGGAAAATCGGCATAGACTTCTCAACGAGTAATCCCTAAATTCGCGCCACCAAAAACAATAGAATGAAAATCAATTATTCCGTTTTTTTCTTTGCAGTCTTACTACTATTGACTTCATGTGGTGAAAAAAGCGCCGAAGTGTCTGCTGATGCGCAACAAGGAGTGTTGCAGGGACAAATTAAATCGTATGCCGGGATTTATGAAGGTTTGCTTCCATGCAGCGATTGCAATGGAGTAAAAACAATTCTTGAAATAAAAAGAGATTCAAGTTTCATCATTCGCGAATATAGATTGACTCCGGGTGTCAAATCTGATCAGGTTTCCTACGCGGGAAAAATCAACTTTTCCGGTGAAAAGCCGATTTTCGAGCTAGCAGGAAGGGCAGATAACGAAACAAAATGGTTTGCATTACAACCTGATGGCAATTTACTCGTGACAGCACCAGGAGGAGTCGCACTGCCCGATAGTGTAGCACCCAGAAGCCTTATTCGCACTACTACCATGGTGCAAAACTTGGGGAATGTTGATGTTTACGAATATTCCCAGCCATTTTCGAAATATCCGGCTCGGGTATTTCACAGAATTAAGAATGGTGATATGACGATAGACCGAAATTACATCGCTCAGGCGCCAGAGGCAGAAAAGGCTCTTATTGCATATTATACAATTGCTTACAATGTTGGTTGCGTTGATGAAACCTGCATTGTGAAAGATGCATTGAATGGAAAAGCTGAAGAATTGGCGAAAAAATACTTTCAGAGTGATTACACGATAAAACCAGTGCTGGAAGGAACCAATCAGGAAAAGCGTAAGGACCTCGAAATGCTCGTAATTTATAATTCACCTGGAAGATATAGGGTTCAAACATCCTCATTTGGCGAAAATGGAAAGTTGACCAATGTAGTTGAAGAGTACATTCTGAATGGTGAATCATTGGTGAGAAATAAAACTGAGGAAGAGGAGAATAAAGGAACCCGCACGGTTGAGGGTATTCGGAGTAGAAGCGCCGGCCCAACCTCTGAAGCTGAAAGACAAAAGATAATCGACGAGAAGAAAAAGAAAGCAGAAACCCCGAAGAAATAGGATAACGTTACAATTCAGAAGGTGACTTTACTCACGGACTGTATTGATTACGGAACTTTATCTTCACACTAAATTTTTGAACCATGTCAAACGGACACTACGTTGTTCCTATTCCGGTAAATGAACCGGTGAAAAGTTATGCAAATGGAAGCCCTGAGAGATCAGCGCTGCAAGCCGAATACAAGCGCCTGTATGATCAAACACCAATTGATATCCCGATGTATATCGGCAGTCGCGAGGTTCTTACAAATGATAAAAGAAATGTAACATCTCCACAGGAACACACGAAGATACTAGCCCATTACAACTGCGGTTCGACGGAGCATGTGAAGGAGGCCATTGACGCGGCATTAGCTGCCAGATCAAAGTGGTCGTCGCTCAGTTGGGAACATAGAGCTGCCATATTTCTGAAAGCAGCCGATTTACTCGCCGGTCCTTGGCGGATGCGGATGAATGCGGCAACAATGTTGGGGCAGGGTAAAAACGCATTTCAAGCTGAAATTGATAGCGCCTGTGAATTGATAGACTTTCTGAGATTTAATGCGGCTTATATGCAGCAGATTTATGGCGACCAACCTGGCTCTGCGCCCGGAATATGGAATCGCTCGGAGTATAGGGCGCTAGAGGGTTTCGTGTTTGCCATTACTCCATTCAACTTCACTGCTATTGCTGCGAACTTGCCTGCAAGTGCTGCCATGATGGGCAATGTAGTAGTTTGGAAACCGGCCGAAACGCAGATATATAGTGCAGAGGTCATCATGCAACTCTTTAAAGCTGCAGGATTGCCAGATGGTGTGATAAATATGATAACGGTTGATGGACCTGTTGCGGGCGATGTTATTTTTAATCATCGCGACTTTGCTGGACTGCATTTTACCGGAAGCACGGGAGTCTTCAAGAATTTATGGAAAACCATTGGTCAGAACATAGATAAATACCGAACCTATCCACGAATAGTAGGGGAGACAGGAGGAAAAGATTTTGTGGCTGTGCATTCTTCTGCCAATGCGGATGTAGTAGCTACGGCTATTTCACGTGGGGCGTTTGAGTATCAAGGTCAGAAGTGCAGCGCGGCCTCTAGGGCATACATTCCGTCGAATATTTGGCCTGCAGTGAAAGATAGACTGATTGCTGATGTGAAATCATTTAAAATGGGCGATCCTGGCGATTTTGGCAATTTTGTTAATGCTGTAATCGATAAACGTGCATTTGATAAAATAAAGGGCTACATCGATTTTATAAAGGATCAGAAAGATGCTGAAATAGTAGTCGGTGGCAATTGCGACGATTCAAAGGGTTATTTTATCCAACCTACCGTAGTTGTGACTGAAAACCCGAAATTCAGGACTTTGTGCGAAGAGATTTTTGGCCCGGTAATTACCATTTACGTTTATCCCGAAAACGATTGGTCTCATGTGCTTAAGTTGATAGACGAAACGAGCGATTATGCGCTCACTGGTGCCATCATTTCACAGGATAGGTATGCAATTGATGAGGCAATGAAAGCGCTAGAAAACGCCGCAGGAAACATCTATATCAATGATAAACCAACAGGCGCAGTGGTAGGTCAGCAACCATTTGGAGGTGCTCGTGGATCGGGTACCAATGATAAAGCCGGAAGTTATTTGAACCTATTGAGATGGGTTTCTCCAAGAACCATTAAAGAAACTTTTACCCCGCCTACAGATTATAAATATCCTTTTTTGGGCTAGTTCAATGAAGGATCTTCCGGAAGGTTGGCAATGATTTGTCCTTTCGTTCCAAAAGTTTTCATGATGTGTTTCCAGATATCATCTAGATCTGTATTCATAATGAGATCGTTGGATATGCTCGTAACGAACCAACTTTTGGTTTTCATTTCTTCAGAAAGTTGGTCGGGACTCCAACCGCTGTATCCAACGAAAAAGCGCACTTGGCCTTTTTTTACTTTGCCGTTCATCAAGAGATTTTTCAAAGTATCGAAATTACCTCCCATGTATATACCTGGTACTACTTCAATACTCTCTTCTACTTCAAGACCGAGGGTATGCAAGTAATATAGATTGCTATTTCTAACAGGACCGCCGATACTAATGCGACTATCAAAATTCGGCATGTTCTCCATTATCTGGTCTAGATCCACATCAATGTAATTGTTCAAAACAAATCCAAAGGAACCTTCTTCATTGTGTTCACACAAGAAGATCACAGTCCGCTTGAAATACGGATCGTTTAGAAAAGGTTCAGATAATAGTACCTGTCCTTTTATGAGTTCTATGTCGCCTGCGGGTGTGAGATCAAACATTATTTGGAACTTTTGTATTTCTTTTACCACTTGAATCCTTTAAAAGTTCAAATAGCAGATCGAAATATCAGGCCAAAGATTACCCTAATTCCGGTTACACAAAAAAATAATGATAATCATCACAAGGATTTATTTCTTCTCAGTACTGTTTTTCTTCATGGTTTGTGCGGCAGGTGCACAACACAGGGTCTTTGATTCGAACGTTTCAGCAACTTGGGCTGAATGCATTGACCGTTATCAAAAACTCGACTCCTTATACGATTCTGCTCAGTTATTGGTAGTTGGAGGTACCGATATCGGCAAACCCCTCCACTTATTTGTGATAAATAGCGATAAGGTTTTTTATCCTGAACTATTCGATCGAAACAAAGTGATTGTGTTAATAAACAACAGTATTCATCCTGGCGAACCTGATGGAATGGATGCAAGTATTCTGTTTTGCGAAGAATTTCTGGCTGGCAAACTTCCTGAATTAGATGAAGTGATGGAAGAAGTAATTCTCTGCATAGTGCCAGTCTACAATATTGATGGAGCCCTCAATAGAAACTCATACAGCAGGGCAAATCAGAATGGCCCAGAAGCATACGGATTTAGGGGAAATGGTAGAAACCTCGACTTGAATAGGGATTTTATCAAATGCGATTCTGAAAATGCAAAGTCGTTCAATCAGTTTTTCACTTCCGTGAGGCCACATGTTTTTTTGGATACGCACGTGAGTAATGGTGCTGATTATCAGCACACAATGACTCTTATTTCTACACAGACCAATAAGTTGGGAGGTCCATTGGGCACATACATGCGAAGTACCATGATGCCAGCTCTGTTTAAAGGGATGGAAGAGCGTGGTCAAAAAATGTGTCCTTATGTGAATACAATGGGCCGTTTGCCGGAAAGTGGTCTGGTAGATTTTTTGGAATCACCTCGCTTCGCCAGTGGATATGCCGCACTATTCAATTCAATTGGTTTCATCACCGAAACATTAATGCTCAAACCTTTTCCCGAAAGAGTTGAAAGCACTTGGCAATTCATTCATACACTTCTTGCAGTGTGCGCAGAAAGCTGCGATGAAATCATTGAGCAACGCGCAAAGGCTGACAGATATGTGCTCGAACAATCTTCGTTTTACCTTTCATGGGAACTTGACACGCTCAAAAAAGAACTATTTCCATTTCTTGGTTATGAGGCCGAAGAAGTAACCAGTACATTTTCCAACTCTAAAAGAATTGCCTATAACCGTTCAAAGCCATTTGAAAAACCGATCGACTATTATAGCACATACAATGGTAAGAACTCCGTAGAGGCTCCTCAATACTACATAGTGCCTCAAGCATGGAAGGAAGTGGTTGAAAGACTAGAATGGAATGGGGTAAAAATGCGTCGAATTGAAAAGGACAGTAATCTCAATGTGGATTATTACTACATCGAATCATACAATTCACCAGAGAGACCTTACGAGGGGCACTTTATACATTCCAATGTTAAGACTAGAATTGCTTCTGGGAGTATCACGTTCTTTCAGGGAGATTACATCATTCCCCTGAATCAATTGGCGAAGAGATATATTATAGAGGTGCTCGAACCAAGCGGACCGGACAGTTTTTTCAGTTGGAATTTCTTTGATTCCATTTTACAACAAAAGGAATGGTTTAGCGACTATGTTTTTGAAGATATAGCCATTCAATTGCTGCAAGATAACCTTGAATTGAAAAAGGATTTTGACTCAGCTTTGAATAAAGACGAATCACTCAAAAATAGCAGATGGAATCAACTGTTTTGGATTTATCAGCATTCCCCTTATTACGAGAATTCGGCAAATAGATATCCCGTTTACAGATATTCGCCTATTGGCAAATGATGGTGTCGTATACAGCGCCATAGCCTGCCCAAACACCCAGACCTCCGGCTACGTTGCTTTGAATATTATAAGGCACTGCAAATGGACTTCCTTGATTTGCCACTTGATCTTCGAAACTAGAGAGGAATCTGAAGACACCGCGGTCTATAACGCAACCTTTCACAGCTATGGTATCGCCAAGTTTGTAAAATCCTCTCTCAGCATTGTTGTCGTCTTCTTTGTTGCTATTTGTCAAAGCACCTCTAAAATATCCAAACTCAAATGTTTGTCCATTGAAAAACTCATCGTCAAAAACACTACCGATCGGAGCTATGTATGCTCCGTCCTTTTGCTCTCCGGCATGTTCGCTCCAGGCTGGATAATGATTGATTCTTTTTGCATACCACCTGTATGCATTTCCTAGCGTATCCGGGTCCGAAATAATTCCAAAGGCAAATCCTAGACTGTCTTGCGGGTCGTTGTTCAAGATTTCGAACCACAGACTGTCTAGTTCTACAAGTTCATTGATTTTGGTTTCGCCATACAAATGATGACCGGGGTAGTCTATAGTAAGCGAATATGTTTTTCCTATCTCACCCCAAATTGCGAGATTGAAGGATGTATAGATGCAAATATTGAGCGATTGAATTTGGTCTACTGTAATCCCTAACAATTCAGCGGCCAATTCAAGTTCTTCCCCTGTGAGATCTTGTGTGCAAAAAAGATCAAGTGTATCGCTTACAGTTCCATTCGAAACCACCACCACAGCATCTTGTATGTACAAATTTTGGAGAGCCTCAATGCTTGTCGGTTCAAAGTATCCCTGAGACCATGAGAGCAATACGATGGGGGGAGTGCCCGGTTCAATTCGACCTTCCACTACAATGCGAGGTGGCGTGGTTGGAAGATCTACTGTGATTTCTTTTTCGCACGATGAAAAGGAAATTGCGAGGATAAGAAGTAAATATAGGGGTATGAAACGTTTTGTAGAAATCATTTTTCGTGGATCTTGGCGCGAAATTAGGTAATCTAAACCAAGAATTATTTCACAAATGGCGTTAATTGTTCCAGAAATCATAGGACAATCTACAAGCGCTAATGTTCACACAATGAGGGTAGAAATGAGGCAGACGACCGATTTGGTTCTGGGTAATATCGAAGGTGAATTTTCAGAAAGACTAAAGGAACCTTTAAAAAATTATACCTTTGGCGCACGGCACTCACTAACGAGATGATAAACTGGAAAAACCTGCAATATTTATGATCGAAGTAAAGGAAACTGTCTTAGTCAATGACACTCAGGCATCAGTGACCGGAAGAATGTCCAAATATGACCACGAACAAGTGGTTTTCTGTCAGGACAAAGCGACCGGCTTACGAGCAATTATCGCTGTTCACAATACCGTTCTCGGACCTGCCGTGGGTGGCACCAGAATGTGGAATTACGCCACTGAAGGAGAAGCATTGACCGATGTGTTGAGACTTTCTCGCGGAATGACTTATAAAAGCGCTCTTGCCGGTCTAAACATTGGCGGAGGAAAAGCTGTAATCATAGGTGATTCAAGAAAGGACAAAAACGAAGCACTCATGCGCCGATTTGGTCGCTTTGTGGATAGCCTTGGAGGAAAGTACATCACTGCAGAAGATGTCGGGATTTCGGTAAAAGACATGGAATATGTGAAGATGGAAACCGAACACGTTGTCGGCTTGCCCGATTATATGAACGGAGGAGGAGATCCAAGCCCTGTTACCGCCTATGGAACGTATATGGGAATGAAGGCCAGCATTAAACACCAAACTGGAAGTGATTCTTTAGAAGGTAAAAAGGTAGTTGTGCAGGGAGTCGGACACGTAGGAGAATATCTTGTTGGATACCTGACTAAAGAAAATGCCAAAGTGTACATCGCAGATATTTATGAAGACAAGTTAAAGTCTGTAACCAGTAAATACAAGGTTGAAATCATTTCTCCGGACGCTGTTTATACTCAGGACATGGATATATACAGTCCTTGTGCCCTTGGAGCAACAGTGAATGATGATACGCTAAAGCTTTTGAAAGCATCTATAATATGTGGAGCTGCGAACAATCAATTGGCCAATGAAGAAATTCAAGGAACGGCGCTCTTGGAAAAAGGGATTTTATATGCACCCGATTACCTTGTAAATGCTGGTGGAATTATCAATTGCTATTGGGAGATCATCGGATATAATAGAGAGGCCGCGCTCTCTCAAGCCGAAAACATTTATCAAACGGCTCTGAATATTTTCAAAATGTCGTCGGAACAATCTATACCTACTTATCTTGCGGCCAATTCGCTCGCAGAACAGCGCATTGAAGCAATAGGCAAAGTGAAATTGCCCTACTAGAAAACTAAGAAAGAACAAACTAATAACCAGAGGGCGATAAATGTTGCTGAATAGAAGGCATATTCGAATAAAGATTCTTCAAGTTCTTTTCGCATACCACTCCGATGAAAAGCCGGATGCTGTAATCTATGAAAAGACGTTGCACGGCAGTTTTGAAAAATTCCGAGATCTTTATCTGTACTTGTTGCAGTTGATCACCGAAATGCAATCGCTCGCTATTGATAAAATAGAAGCGGGTCGCAACAAAAAACTTCCTACCCCTGAAGATCTGCACCCAAATACCAAATTTGTAACCAATGGTCTTTTGCGCATTTTGGCCAATAGCAAAGCCCTTGAGAAGGAGTGCAAATCGAGAGTTATATCGTGGAATGAAAATCGCGATTTGTTAAAGCAGATCTTCAAGATACTTCAGGAAACAGACGACTATAAAGAATACATGTTGAGCAAGGAACGCGGTTTTGAGCATGACCGCGAATACCTTCTTCGATTTTTTCGTAGACATATCATCAATGTAGAATTGATGCATGATTATCTTGAAGAACTGAACATTTTCTGGATTGATGACTTGGATTTAGCATCTAGTATGGTGCTGAAAACATTGAAAAAAATCGAGGAAAATGAAGACGATGTTAATCTACTTCCTTTGTGGGACGATGAGAACAAGGACGAATTCAAGTTCATGATCGACTTGTATAGAAAGAGCTTGGGGATGGGAACTGAAACAGAAGCTCTTATTACAAAATATGCCGAGAATTGGGAGAGCGACAGGATCGCCACCATGGATTTGATCCTAATGAAAATGGCTTTGACTGAAGCTTCTATTTTCCCTGAAATACCGCTGAAGGTTACATTAAACGAGTACATTGAGATTTCAAAATTCTATAGTACTCCAAAAAGCAGCGTATTTATAAATGGTATGCTCGACAAAATATTTGAAGTACTCAAAGTGGAGGGTAAAATCAAAAAAACCGGACGTGGACTAATAGAATAATACACACTTTTTGAAGTTGAATGGTTAGTCTCACAAATGATGAACGCTTACCTTAGGGCATGATAAAAAATCACTTTTTCTTTTCGCTTTTCATGGTCTTCCTCTCAGGAGTTTTATTCTCATGCAGTGATAGTTCGAATGGTGAGATTACAACAGATATGATTAATTATCCGGGAGACGAAGGACCAAAGCCGATAATGACATTCGACTCCATTGAACATCATTTTGGGAAAGTAGCTATTGGAGATCCGGTGAATTTTACATATCGTTTCAAAAACACGGGAGAAGCTCCTTTGGCTCTTGCGCATGTAAATCCAAGCTGTGGTTGTACTGTAATAAAAAGTTGGCCAAAAGAGCCTATTATGCCCGGAGCAGTGGGCGAAATTGTCGGTCAACTGAATACAACCAATTTATCGGGATTCGTAAAAAAGAATATAAGCATTCTCAGCAATACCATTCCTGCTGTTACATATCTCGACCTCTTGGGTGAGGTTGTTGGAAAGGAGGTTCCACTAAACAACAAACAGGCTGTTGAAATGGAAAGAACACATTAGTAAATTAATAAGCACAAATGAATACAATTTTTCTACAAGCTCAGGGTCAACAAGGTGGCGGTTGGGGTACACTTCTTTTTATGGGAGCGTTTTTCCTCATTTTTTACTTCTTCATGATTCGCCCTCAAATGAAAAAAGTGAAAGAAGCTCGTAAGTTCCAAGAAAACCTCAAGGTAGGTGACAAGGTAATGACAACAGGCGGAATTCATGGGGAGATTATCGAAATAGGCGAGAGAGATGTAATCATGAAAATTGATCAAGGTCGCATGCGAGTTGAGAAAGTGGGTATTTCTAATGACCGCACTGTGGCTGAAGCCGCTGCCGCAAAATAGTGTTTTGAACAGAATATTCGTTATACTCTTAGCCGCAATTACTCTGGTATCGTGTGATTCGTCTGTTGTGTATAGCGATTACCAAGATTTATCAGATAACCTGGAATGGCGGAGGACCGACGTTAGAAGTTTCGAGATTGAAGTAGCTGAAAATCTTACTCCATACGAACATCAATTGATCTTCCGCCATGCCACGGGTTATCCATACTCTCACATACTGCTGCGTATCACTGAAGTGCAACCAAACGGTGATGTGGTAACCCGCGATGAGCGAATTCTGGTGCGGGACGAAGCTGGAAAGTTTGAGGGAAAAGCTGATGGTGATCTTGTAGACATCACTTATATACTTGATAAGTCAAGGAATTTTAAGTCTTGGGGTAAATACAAGTTTACAGTCGAACATACAATGCCGAGGGATACAGTTCATTTGGCATTGGAAGTAGGGATGGTACTTAGGAAGCTTAGTGCGGAGAAGTAGTTATGTATGGTTTAGAAGAATTTGAAGTACTTTTTCGACAGAGTTTTCGGATTGATCCGCTTCAATCCATTGTATTTCCGAATCTCTTTTCCACCATGTCATCTGTCTCTTCGCATAATTGCGTGTATGCTGTTTTATAAGATCCATTGCTTCTTCTAAAGTAGAATCCCCATCTAGGTATGCAAATATTTCTTGGTAGCCAACCGTATTCAGAGCATTCAAGGTCTTGAAGGGTATCAATGATTTCACTTCTTCAAGCAATCCCTTCGACATCATTTCATCTACTCGCAAATTGATCCGTTCATATAACCAATTGCGCTCAGATCTAAGTCCAATTTTTACTATTTCAAAATTGCGCACTTTCTTCGATTTTAAGCGAAGCTGAGAGAAGGGCTTTCCAGTAATTGCACATACTTCAAGAGCTCTTATTACTCTTCGAGGATTATTCAAGTCGCTCGAAGCCGCATAGTCAGGATCTAATTTTTGAAGTTGGTCGACAAGTTTGGAAAGCCCATTTTGTTCCAAAGATTTCATTAGAGACTTTCTAACTTCCGAATCGGTAGGAAGTTCATCAAGGCCATTTAATAACGCATCTAGGTACAACATACTTCCACCTGTGCAGATGACATGCGTATGTGTTTCGAATAGCTGATTTAGTTTGTTTAGTGCTTCTAACTCGTACTGTCCTGCATTGAATTCTCGGTCTATTGATAAGAAGCCTATAAAATGATGCGGCACTTGCGACATCTCATGGAAGTCGGGTTTAGCTACACCGATTGACATCTCGCGGTAAAACTGGCGAGAATCTGCGGAAACAATTTCTGTTTTCAAACGGATTGCCAAATCTATAGCCAAGGCCGTTTTCCCAATAGCCGTAGGTCCAAGGACAACAACTAATGTTTTTTTTGAAGAGGAGAAATCGATCACTTATCAGCTCAGTAATACGAATCATCGTCGGAATAACTACCCTTCAAATCTTCATCATCGAAGATATCATTTTCTTCCCGATCATCAGGATTATCCATTTCATCGCCAGTATCATCAAACTCTTGGTCGTCCATCTCGGTCCCATATAGATCCATCTCCTTGCTATCTTGCGATGGAGCGTCACCGTAGGCCAAGGCAACTCTCGGATAAATGGTACTGGGTTTTTCCATTTTCACTTCGATTAACTCCACGTAAAAACACCACATGCGGAGAAAATCATATACGTAAAGAATTTTGTCGGCAGGTTTGTCTACAAAATCTGATAGTGTGCTTCCGGCCATACTCAATTCGCTGGCGCCCATGTCCATTAAAGGAATTTCAAGACCTTTTTCCCAGTTTTCGTCGCTCATGTAGAACGACGCCATCTCGCCATCTTCAAAATCGAAGGCATCGAGGATAGCTCTGTGTAAACTGAAAAAATGATCGTCTGTACTTATTTCAATATCGCGAAAAATATCTTCTTCGGCATCAATAATGACGCGGAATTTGAAGATGTTTATATGATCTTTTTTTGGTTTTGCCATGATATGTCATGATCTGCCGATCCGGGAGTAGAACGGGACGGCAAAATTACCAAAAGAAATCTTCAGGTAAAGCTGTTTTTCTATTGAAAATGCCACAGATGAACACCTCCAAACGATAAAAACCCTTTTGCTCCTGAGGTGTGTAGCCATATCCACTCAGAAACTCGAATTCTAGATTTCGCTTTCCTTTTCCTGTTTTATAGCCCGCTGCAAAGCTGAAGTCTAATATCCATCCATCTTTTTCAACGACTATCGCATCATCTAAATCATAACCTAAAGGATTCACAACAATGCCGGAGACCATTGTTTGACGGGCCCAACGCAATCTCGTGGCTCCTTCTATAAAGAAACCATGTGGAGCCGGTTTCCAATTGCGAAAAGGATAGATCCGCATGTGGGGAGAGAGTCCTAGACCAACAACTGAGCGCGTGTCTATTTGAGAATTGCCTGTTCCAATCTGCCTGGAATCAAAATTACCGAACTCAAGAGCCGCGCCGAACGAAATAAGGCTGCTATCAGGACTATATTCTGCCGCAAACCCGCCAACTTGGCGAAGGCCTAGTGTAAAACTTGCATTGAGCTTCAACGAACGTGTTTGTCCATTACTACTTAGACAAACACAAGTAACTGCAATGAGAACAACGATTCTAAGCAATTGCATGAGGAGAATTATAAGCCCATTTTTATATTGGAAAACGGGCGACAGGTAATTAAGCATCACGAAAATACCAATTTTCCCGATACTGCATTGCGATTTCCTAGATTTGCACCCCTTTTCAAGATAATGATGAATAAAATAGATACACGAATTGTCAAAATAGCCATTGCACTTGCCTCCCTTACTTGGGCGGTCTACCTTTTTGCCACAGGTCACTGGATTTCAGGCATTTTTGTAGTGCTTCTCTCCGCACTACTTGTGCTGATAGTCTTCAGAAGTATGCGATTGATTCTTGCATTTTTCCAGATTAGACAGCAAAAAATGGAAGGAGCAAAGAAGTGGCTCGATAGAACCAATCCGAAATATCTCTGGAAAAATCAAAGAGGGTACTACTATTTTCTGCTAGGTTCGGTGGATATCCAGAAAAATAGTCTTGCGCAAAGCGAAAAGTACTTCAGACAGGCTTTGCAATTGGGTTTGAGAATGGATCATGATAGGGCTGCAGTGTATTTAAACCTTGCGGTTATCATGGCCAACAAGAGAAAGAAACGTGAGGCAATGAATTTTTTGAACGAAGCAAAGAAATATGATACCCGTGGCTTGATGAAAAGTGAAATTAAGCAGATCGGGAAAATGCTCGCTAGTATTTAGAGATAACCTTTATTTTTCTGCATTATTCTAGAGGACTTCCCTCGAAATATTCGTCGGAAGCTCTGTTGGATGTGATCACTGGCGTTTGCTTTATCTTTTGAATTATAGAGAGCAACTCCAAACTCTTTCGTTGGGTACTTTTTGAAATTTGTTGGAAATGGTCATGCAATTCGCTACTACCAATTGGAAACGAATGAGCGTCGATCTTTAGAATCTGATAATTCAATTCCTCTGAAGCATCTTGTATCACTCGATTTAATTCGTCGGTTTGCTGCGGATGAGAGACTAAATGATGGAATCCTTGCTCAACCACTTCATTCAATAAGGAATGCACTGCCCTGCGGAGCTCTTCTCTGGAAGTTGTCATAGTACAAGGTTTAGGGGGTGGATAACGAATGTAGCAATAATTGCAAGAAATTTAATTGAACTTATCAGAAAATGTTCACCGGGGGTACAAAAAGGACCACGAATACGGAAGTTTGCCGACTTTGGCATTATTTAGTACACATGACAATTATTTCAAGATACACAAGCCTGCTTATTCCAATTTGTCTGTTTCTCGCCGGTTGTAAGGATATTCCTGATGTGCCCGTCCAGGAGTACCGTATTATCTGCAATCCTGATAGCTTAAAGTTTGTTTTCGACAATGCCAAAAAGGACAATTATGTTCCCGTACAGGTAACATTTGCAGGTAAAACACACAACGGGAGAATGCGTGTGAGGGGAGATACATCTCGGGGTTTCCCTAAGAAGTCGCTAAAAATTCAGATCCAAGATGAGAATGGCAACGAAACCGAAACCATAAACCTGAATGCTGAATATCTCGACAAAAGTTATGTACATCAGCATCTTTCGTCTATCATCATTCGAGAAAGTGGTTTGCCATGCTTTCAAACAGGTTTTGCTCCAGTTTTTATGAATGAAGTTTTCTACGGACTTTATGTTGAAGTAGAAAATATGGATGAAAAGTTTCTGAAAATGAATGGAATGAACCCTAAAGGCAACCTCTATAAAGCATCGAGGGATGGGGCGAGCATTTCTGTTTTTGATAAACTCGAAAAACATTGGGAGAAGAAAACCAATAAGGAAGACAGTTGGTACGACATAGATGCCCTGATTCATGAAGTTGATACTGTGAGTTCATCAGGTCTTCAGACATATTTGAAAACGAGGTTTCACTACAATGACTTGGTTTCACACGTAGCTTTGAATGTCTACTTGTGCAATGGAAGTACCTATTATCACAACTACTATTTGTATCGCAACCACGAGGTAGATGAGAAATGGAAGTTTCTTCATTGGGATTTAGATAAATCACTTTCCCATTATGATTGGCGCAATTCATACGAATTGGGTAATGGTAGCGATGCCGACAACGCACTGATAGCAAAATTGTATTGCGACAGTATTTTTATGGTTGATGTGTCAACGGAATTAAATCGTGTAGATGGGATTGTCCAGAAGATGAATTTGGGCAGATACATTGATAAAGTATACAAGGTACTATCTCCATGGATCGAACAGGATAAAACGGATGAAGTGGACGATTTAGTTGATTGGAAGGCGAGACTAGACAAGGAGAAAACATTTTTGAAATCAAACCTTTTAAAAAGATTGGAAGTTCTCAATGGCCCACTCCAGCCTTTTCACGTTGTTGCAGGACCCCATACTCCCGTCCTTTTTCCGGTCATTTCATGGTCTCTCGGTAAAAACGCAAATCTCCATGACATTTCTTATGAGGTCAAATACAGCTTTGATCGGAACATGCCGGATTCCGCTACCACAAGTGTAAAGGACATCAAGGACACATGTTTTACTATAGTTCAATCATTGCCTGAGGGCGAATTGTATTACAAAGTGGTAGCACATCATAAAGATCAAACTCTCACAGGGTACAACAGACTAAGTAGGATGCAGGTGATCCATGTCGCTAAAATAATAAGTGAAATTAACCATAACCTATTGCTACAAGCCAAAGAAGGTCCTTTTTTGATCGACCGCGACATTGTAATTCCGGAGGGCGTTTCGCTCACAGTCGAAAAAGGCTGCGATATATTCTTGGTAAATGGTTGCTCTGTATTAATTAAGGGAAAACTGCAAGTGAATTCCTCGTCGACTTCACCTGTGCGATTTATGTGCGCTCAAAGTGCCGGTGGATGGAAATTGCTTGAGCTGGATAATTGTTCTGATGTGAATTTCAACGCATGTATTTTCTCAGAAGGTCGGATAGCTTATCACAATACTAATCTGCGTTTCGAAAATTGTGAATTTATTCTGAAGAATCTAAATTTAGACAAAGAGGAGGGAAGACCTTCAATAATCTGGGGAGAGGGTGGAACATTGGTTATGAACCATTGCTTGTTTAATGGGAATGGCACAGGCGAAGGAATGAACATACATCGAGGTTATCCTGTAGTTCAGAATTGTGTTTTTGATCATGTGCCTGATGCCATTGAATATATTTCTGCCGATAGTGGACTAATCATCGGAAATCTTGTGAGGTTTTCGAAAGATGATGCCATAGACTTGAATGACTGTCGTAATGTGAAAATTGAATCCAATGTTCTATATAGAAATAGGGACAAAGCGATTTCGATTGGTGTAGATCATTCCGGTAGCTCTAAAAACATTCAGGTTTCGAACAATTACATCTGCCGCAATGGAACCGGTGTAGAAGTAAAAGATTCGTCCGAAGCAATAATTTCGGGAAATATATTGTTCGAAAATCAGACGAATATTGGATTAAGAATTAAAGAACAGGGCTACAAGAAAGGAGGGAAAGCGGAGGTGATCGGCAACATACTCCTTGCTTTTTCTGAGGAGTCGAATATTCTTAAAGACAAGGAATCTATTCTGGAATTGGGTAGTAATCGCTGCAATGTGCCTATAGAAGGTGTGATTGCAATAGATTCAGCTTTGTTTTATTCTTTTGCCGAATCTCCTTTCTTTGTTAGCCACGAAGCAGCAGTGGGCAACTTATTGTCGGCATCTGATGTAATAATTATGGAAGAAGACAGTGGTTTTTTCCGATTAACCAATCGCTTCAATGCTCCTATTGATATGGGTGGAATTCAATTGATGAATCGCGATCGAATTTGTTTGACTATTCCAACGAATTGTATTCTCGATCCCGGTGAAACTTTATTTCTATTCAATTCCAAGAAATTGCCAAAAGACAATATTCCTTTATCTGCAAAATATTTCCACTACAGGAAGGTAGAGAAGGGGATGAACTATCAATTGCACGATTCACAAGGCAAGTGGATACTTTCGATACCAAACTATGGAAGTTAAAAAGAAGAAATTTATTTTTATTTCTACGGCCATTGTAGTTCTCATGGCCTCCCTTATTGCGCTTTTACATTTTTTTGGTCCAGGAGAAAAGTACCTGACCAAAAGAGGTGCCGATTGGCAAAAAAAAGTTTTAGAAGATGGAAAAACCATCGAATTCAGCACTGATTTTTTTGTAGATGATCCAGAAAAATTAAGCGACATTTATCTATGGGCCCCCGGATCTCAGGTCTTGCAGTTGCTAATAAATCATAGGGTTGTAATGGATTTAAATCCCTATGCTTATTATCCTTCCGATGTAAACGGCACAAGTATTTCGTTCGATGAGTATCATAAACCACAGCCTCATTTTATTGGTGATACCAAGATGAAGCAGGCATTAAAAAAGGGCTACAACAGTATACGTATATGGACCACAAGCGAGGGTTTGGGAGGATGGCAACATAATGACTGGAGATTAATTGCGAATTACTCTGGCTTGAGTTTTAGATATGGAAACTCTCAAAAGGAGGTGCCATTTGAATGGACTCCTGACAATGATCGCCCCGTTGTTTATATAGATGTCGATGAAAATATTATACCCGACAATCCACGTGTTTCGGGTGCGCTGACTTTGAAAAGCGAAGGAGAGTTATTATTCTATTCATCTGTGGAATTAGAAACAAGAGGAAGATCTTCTCAGGTTATTTCAAAAAAGCAATTCAATGTGCGTTTGGTGGATGTAAAAAATCATGATCCCATTTATGAGTCGATAGATGGAATGGCTCCCGCTGCCGATTGGATATTATATGGTCCGTATATGGATCTTTCGCTGATCAGAAATTCTTTGGCTTTTTCCATTTATTCTCAAATGGGACATTACGCCCCAAAAACGAAATTGGTTGATTTGGTGATAAACAATAATTATAGAGGGGCGTACGTGTTGACTGAAAAAATTCAAGCTCTTCCCGGACGGTTAAAAATAACCATGTATCCAACGGATACACTAAATCCCCGCAACAATGGATTTCTTGTGCAAGTGAATCCTTCCAATGAAAAGGATAAAGTTTTTTTCATTCGAACGGCAAGTTTTGTTCTCGAAAAACCTCATGTGAATTACAAAGAATCAAAGCTTTATGAAAGTTATGTGGCGGGCCAGTTGAATATCATGCTCGATCCGGTGATGATTGCTGGAGAAAATTATGATTACACAATCGATTTTAAATCATTTGCTGATTTCTTTTTGATCAATGAACTCTCGAAGAATATCGATGCATATAGACTGAGTGCATACTTCCACAAAACACATGAAGATGAGGATGCGCTTATAAAGGCCGGACCCATTTGGGACTTCAACATAGCTTTTGGAGTGGACGATGAAACGGGAGGTGCGAATCCTGAAGGGTGGATATATCAGAAATCGGATGCTACAGACAGTCTGTGGCATCGATTAAATAAGAACAGGGAATTTTCTCAATTCTTGAAATCACGATATGCTGAATTGAGAAAAGATGTGTTTTCTGAGACCAATATTATTTCACTCATCGATTCTCTTGTCTCGGATATTGAGCCTTACATAGAGGACAACCGCAGACGATACGGGTGGCCTAGCAAAGATTTTTGGCCGTATATAAAGTTACCTGTCGATTATAATACCGAGATAAATAATATGAAGTCCTTTTTGCGCAAACGACTTTTGTGGATGGATGAACAGTTTCAGCGCTAAGTTTTGTCTCTCACTGCGCCTTTTACGTATTTCGATTATTCAGAATTTCTTTTCCACTTGTTCAAAGCTTCTGTGCGGTTTTTCACGTGTAGCTTTTCGTAGATGTGATAGATGTGTGACCGAACCGTGGCGATAGAAATAAAAAGTTTGTTGGCAATGTCCTGATAACGGAATCCTTGCGACAATAGGTCAAGGACTTCTTCTTCGCGACTCGATAAAGAGTAATCGGCCGGCACTTTGAGTGGTTTATTGAATGAAGTAACGACTTTTCGTGCAATCTGTGCCGACATAGGCGCACCTCCTTCGTAAAGCTCCATGATGCTGCTTACAAGAAACGCAGGACTTGAATGTTTGAGCACATAACCGCTGGCCCCTGCTTCGAGAGCTTGAAATACAGATTCATTGTTTTCGTATACCGTAAACATCATGACTTGTGTTTGCGGGGAAATTTGTTTTATTTTTTTTGTACACTCTATCCCCGACATACCGGGTAGATTGACATCCATGAGCACAACGTCCAATTTTATGCTTGAGATTGTTTCCAACAATGATTCTGCATCGGGGAATGGGTGGCAACGAAGATCTCCGGCCTGTTCTATTAAGAATGAATAGCCCTGCCTTACCTCATGATCATCTTCTACAAACCCTACATTTATCATAATCATTTTATTAAAACCAGATTTTTCAGTTGGAATCTATTACCTCACTGAAAGCCCGCAATGATAGGCGCCTTCTCGAATTTTACTTTCACAGTATGTATAATACTGTTTTGGTATAATACGCTCTCAAATAAAAACCTTGCGAGAGCAACCTTCCTGTTTGCCTTTCAGCGTTCCATCTGCAAAATCTCGGTTAATCAATCTTATATCTCTCAGTATTTACTGATCTGATGAGAACACAAACGGTAGTGCCTCCGCCTTTGCTTTCGCTCCATTCGATACTTCCGCCAATCTCCTTAGTTCGTTTATTTAATGTAAGTCCGCCATTGTTCCAGCGATGTACAGATGGTTTCGGCATGCCTTTTCCATTGTCGGAAACACAAATTTTCAATGCTCTTGCTTGATCCGAAACATGCACTTTCACATGTGTAGCCCCAGAATGTTTCAGACAATTGTTGAATATTTCTTTTAAAACCAGAAATAAATTCCTTCGCTGCAATGCCGTTAACCTTTTGTCTAATCCACTTTTTTCCGCCGTCAATTCAAACTGAATATTGCTGTCATGAAAGAACTCAACACCCTGTTGTCTGATGTAAGAGACAAAGTTCGTCATGGAATCATGCGTAGGATTCAAGGCCCAAATGATGTTATCCACTTTTGAACGCACATTTCTTGCTCCTTCTAAAACTCTATTTACTACCGGAACAGATTTATCTTCGGTATTGTGAAACTTCAACAATTCGCAAGCAACGACTATTCTCGACAAGTCGGCCCCGATGTCATCGTGCAAATCAGCGGAAATTCTATTTCTCTCTTCATTAATGAGGGCACTTTTTTCCAATAAGCGCAATTTCCTTTGATATCGGAAATAGAAGATTAAAAAGATAATACTTGCCGATAAAAGTCCAGAAAGTATGTAGAAAAGTGTGGTGCGCCAAAATGGTGGTCGCACATAAAATGAAAGTACATTGGTATAGGCCCAATCGCTGTTTTTGTTGCGGGCTCGGATCTGAATTTGATTTGTTTTGTAAGGAAGTTGGCTTAATGTGATGAAGTTTCCGGGACATCGAATCCAAGTACTTTCCTGATTGAGATTGTACTCATAAATCACCTCCTCAGGTTGAGAAAAGGTAATTGCTCCAAATGTAACGGTGAGATTGTTGTTAGTATAATCTGCATTTATGTTGAGATCACCAGTCCACTTACCCCAAGTGCCGCTGACTTCACGAATGTACATGTTTGGAACAATTTCATTTTTGAGCTTAATACTCTGTGGAATGATGCACAAACCGCGATCTGTACCGGCATAAATATTATTCCCACTTACGGCAACAGCTTTCACGTTTTCAGAGTTAAGGCCTTCGGCTCTTCCTATGAGTTGAAGGTTTTTCATGTGACCCTTGTCTAACTCAAACTGACCAATTCCCTTGTTGGATGCATACCAAACTGTTGATCCCACAATGAAAATATCATTAATGAGGTTCGATTGAATTCCATCGAGTATGTTGATGGTGTCGGTAAGCACATTGTTAAAGGCCAGAAGGATTCCAATGCCATCGGTGGCAAAAACCATGGTACGATCGCTTGTTTGACCGATTTGCTTTATACGTTCTTCTGTAAGAGGATATGAAGATGAAGAAAACGGGTCTTTTTGAGACACACGGTATAGCCCTTCAGATGTGGAAACCCAGAGGTTGTCTTCGTGATCGAAGAATGGTGCAATGGTTCTTTTTTTACCCATGGTGGTTGAATCCAATACTGCAATTGGTTTTTTATCGGACGGATCAAAGCGGTAAAGTCCTCCTGGTTTTCCACACCAGATATTACCAAGCCTATCGCTTGCTAGCACTTTTGCTGAAGCCGAACGCACAAGGTTCCCTCGTGCATCGCGGTGTTGAATTTCTAGCAAAGAATAATCTTTTTCATTGAGTATGAATATCCCTGCATCACCCGCAAAAATCACCTGTCCTTCCGCCGTCTGCAATATACTTTGAGTCCGATTTTTCTGATCTTTTTCGTGCGGTATCACTAAGGTTTTGAGTTCATCATTCTCGAGACAGTAGATTATATTGTCATAGGCCCCTATCCACACTCTGCCTTTGGTATCAATCGCTAAATCATAGATTGTACTTTTGCTCAATCCTGTTCTATCATTATAAACCTTCACATCCAATATACCTTTGGGTATCATCCAGACGCCGCTCTCGCGCGTACAAAGCCATAAATTCTCCTCACGATCGAACATCAAGAAGTTGACTGTAACTCCGTTTAATAGAGTTTTGCGTTCATTGCTAATTGGGTTGATAACCACAACACCCAAATCTCGCGAACAGGTGTAAATCATGCCATCCGGTCCTTCTGTTATGTTGTTTACTTGAATTGGACTAAAGTTTTCTATCACGACTTTCTCAATCCCATTTTCCACTGAAACAATTTTATCTATGGAATAGAAATAGGCTAAATCATTATTCAACATAAAAAACATATCGCTCGAAAGAGGCGCTCCAATTCCGATGATCTGAAACTGATTTTTCTCGGGGTCATACACTTTTCGAACTTCTCGAGAGATTCCGACTAGTCTATTTTGATCATCTTCTATGAAGTGGGGAATACTTTCTCCCACAAAGTCATGCAGTATTTCGAGCTTTTGACCGCTGATGTGAATTATTTGACTTTTAAAGTTGCTTATCCAAATATCACCTTTCTTGTCCTCGAAGAAACTATGTAAACTCAAACCATTGTCAGGAAGTGTAAGCCAGGGATCGGTTTTATCGTTGTGCATCTTTTTACCGTCGAAATAGGAAAGACGTCCATTAAATGTCCTAAACCAAATATTCCCATTTCTGTCTTCATGCACTCCGAATACCTCGTTATCCGCGAGGCCATCGTCCATGGTAAAGCGGTCGAATCGGGTGCCATCAAAACGTGTTACACCTGCATCGGTGCCAAACCAGATGAATCCTTTGGAGTCTTGAAAGGACCTATATACCAAAGCACCTGAAAGCCCATCGGCAACACTGTATTTTCGGAAATTATAGGTTTGTGATTTGCTGTATAATGACGCTATCAGCAGAAAAAAGAAGAGAATTGCACGGAGTACAACACTACTGAGTTCATTTGTAAATACATTTTTCATGAAGATATGCAGGGTGGGTGTCACAACACTAAGACCACCTTCATGTACAAAGTTGCTTCAAAGATTGAGCAGTCAGAAGGAAAAATGGTTCGGCTCCCGTTTTATGATTCAATGTTTAACCCAGAATCCGAATTGGGATTCGCTTTATAGTGCTCATACCGTTTATCCCGCATTACGCATTAGGGCAATTTTTGTAGAATGCGTGCGGGATTCTCAAATCTAAGCGATAGAATCGCTGCATTCATCGGCAAAATTAGGGTGCAATTTTTCTATCGCTTGATTTGGGTTTATGTATCTGTAATATTCCAATTCCGTTTCACTCCATTGGCCTATAACAGCTACTTTGACGGCATTTACCATTTCGTGCATGCAAGATGCTGCAACACATTACCTAAAAAAAACTTCCGATGCGCAATGCAGCATGGACCATTTAACCCAGAATGCGCATTGGGATTCGGCATGAAGTGCTAAACCCCAAAGATAGCAAGTGCTCTCGCCAGATTTTTATTTGAAAGCGTATTAGAAATCCGTTGAAAATCAAAATCGAGAAAGCACCCGTCATTGTAGACTTTCAGCGACGTAATAGATTCCATCTGCAAAATATGGGCTAAATCAACACAGCCTCAAGATGTGTTCTATATGAGGGGTCCAATTTAGACTCTCTTTACGCTCCAATGATGCGCATAAGCTTTTCCACGGCGCCATCCCACAACATCTTGTATTCTTCCATTTCGTCGGGTTCTGTAAAATCGGTAATAATTAGGGCGACATCACCGGTCATATCGTCGTGACGGATCCTCATCTCAAAGTAGGTCTTTTCCTTTGTTTCATCGATCCAATGAAATTTCACGGAAATATTTTTTTTCACAGTATCCAATTCGGCGCTTCTTTGCTCACCTTCCCAAATAAATGTATAGACTTCGCCCTTCACATTTACATCATCGGCAAACCATTCCGCCAATCCACTGGGAGTGCTTATACATGTGAACAGAATGTGGTCGGAAGTTTTCATGATGTACTCCAGCTCCATTTTTGTCTTTGTCATCTCGTTGTTGTTGGGTTTTTGCAAGTTTAGTGTTTTTCTCTCACAATGCCGTGAGATTTTTAGAGGTACAATTTGGTAAAAGTCTTGATCGCACTTTTCTATTTATCAATTCCGATTATATTTGCGCCCGCTAAAAAATGGCGGGGTAGCTCAGATGGTTAGAGCGCATGATTCATAATCATGAGGTCTCGGGTTCAATTCCCGATCCCGCTACAGATAAAAGAAAAAGGCCACTTATGTGGCCTTTTATATTGGTGTTCAGAGAATTCGTTAATTAATAACGGTTTGACTTGTAACCACCGCCATCGCTTCCACCACCGTCGCCAAAGCTATTGCGTGGACGATCATTGGTACGCGGAGCACGCTCTTCTGCTTCTTTCACTGCGATCTTCCTCCCTTTTACATCAGCCTGGTCAAGCTGTGAAATTGCGTTGCGCGCCTCTTCATCCATAGGCATTTCAACAAAACCAAATCCACGTGAGCGGCCGGTTTGTTTGTCTGTAATAACCCTTGCAGAAGCAACGGTTCCAAATTGAGCAAAAACTTCTGTGAGCTCGTCGCTCGAAAGGCTATAACTTAAGCCTGAAACAAAAATGTTCATCTAAAAAAAATTGTTTAATGATACTAATTTCAACTGAACTCTTTGTACTTCTTTGTAAACAAAAAAGTTACGAAGAATCAGTTTGCGTCAAATGTAATTAAGCTTTTTGATTAAAGCACTATCTCTCATAACATTTAATGGAAAAATAGGGAAACAATAACGCGCCTAGAAAGCCTTCTAGTTGCGCGAATAAGGAGTTTCTAGGCTGAATTCCGGTATACGGACATTGAAAAAACCTTTATTGCCAATGGTTTGCATGGTGTAAAACCCTTTCATTTTACCTCTTTCGGTTCTCAAATCACAGGCACTTCTATAGGAAAACTTTTCTCCGGGTAGCAAAACGGGTTGTTCGCCGACAACCCCTGGACCTTCAATTTCGCGGTGAATCCCGCAAGAATCATATATGAACCAATGGCGACGGAGTAATTGAATAGAAAAGTCATTTCGATTCTCGAGGCAAATAGCATACGAGAAAACAAAATTCTGATTTAGGGGATGACTTAGAATCATTTCGTATTTAGTGTCTACAGAAATGAATACTCCGGCACTTACTTCGGTTATCATTGCATTCAATAGGTTGTTCAGGTGAATGCAAGGATAAGAATTCTTTCTGACATGATGAAATTTACTTTTCTTTTGATACAGATTTTCACGTTTTACATCAATGAAAGCAACTAAAAAACCAGTATTGGCAGTACTCACAGGTGCTGGGATGAGCGCTGAGAGCGGAATTTCTACCTTTCGGGGTGCAGGAGGTCTTTGGGAGGGACACCGAATAGAAGATGTGGCTTCTCCAGAGGGATGGTATCGAAATCGAAATTTGGTGCTCCACTTTTATAATCTGAGGAGGAAAAATGTAATGGAAGCCAAGCCCAATGCTGGTCATTTAATTTTGGCCGAAATGGAAAAAGATTTTGATGTGCGCATCGTAACTCAAAATGTCGACGATTTGCATGAAAGGGCTGGCTCTTCGCAGGTTATGCACATACATGGCGAAATACGGAAAAGCCGAAGCACCATTGATCCTTCTCTTGTTTATGATATCAATAGGGTGGAATTGAACGAAGGCGATATATGTGAAAAAGGGTCTCAACTTCGTCCGCACATTGTTTGGTTCGGAGAAGAAGTCCCATTGATTGGGAAGGCAGTTGAATGGATTTCTTTGGCCGATTTTTTTGTGGTTGTGGGCACATCTTTGCTTGTTTATCCTGCCGCAGGACTGATTATGGTTCCAGGTAGCAACGTCAAAAAGTTTGTTATCGACCCAGAAATTCCAGATGTAAGCGCTGTCCAGAATATTGAACTCATTCCTGAAAAGGCATCCACCGGTCTGGTGTTGCTGAGAAATCGATTGAATACGTTTTGTATGGCCTGAGGGCTCCTTAAACCCAGAATCCGCATTGGAAATCTATTGCAGCGCTACCCACCTTTGATATCAAGCACTTTCTCGATTTTTATTCTTGATGTATGAATATACACCATCAAATAAAAATCTGGCGACAGCACTTGCTATCTTTGGGGTTTCTACCAAATCATATCGAATCCCAATGCGGATTCTGGGTTTAATTCAATGCACTGAAACGAAATTGGAATATCACGTAAATCCAAACGGTATAAGAATTACAGGGCGTGTAGTATTCATAGAATGAGGAAGCGTAACATCGGCTACAGCGAGACATAGAACAGGTTTTCACAACATCCATTATGGTCCTACCGGCGGCGGTCCGGGCTCTCCGAGGTAGGATATAAAAGTTAACAGATCTGTTATGTTCGTTACTCCATCACCTGTAATATCTCCAATACAAATAAGTGATGAGCAACCATAGTTTGATATCAAAATCAATAGATCTGTAATATTCACAATTCCATCGTCGTTTAGATCTGCCGCCATGAAACCTCCATCCATTACATAAACTAGCTTCTTCTGGGTAGTGCTAAAATCGCCGGAAACATCTTTTGATCTGAAAAAGAGAGTATGATATCCTCCTATAACTCCTTCTAAAGGCACGGTGAACAATCCCTCAAATGATATTTGCTGTGGAAGTATAAAACTCGGACTGTCATTATATCCAGGATCATTGTCTATGTAATATTCTATTCTCTCTAAATTTGGTGTGGGTTCTTCCTCCCGCAATACATACACTGATTTTACCTGGGTTGTGCTCCACTGTCCAAAGTTGTCTTTCACTCGGATATTGACATCATGAAAACCTTCTTCTTCAAACATAAAACTGAGTACACTACCAAAATTATCGAGATTGGAAATACTGAATTCTGGCGTATTGTCTATTCCCGGATCTGATCCAACAAAAAGTGATACTATTTCTGTATTCGGATCGTCAACCCCATTTCCATTTTCATCGTCCAACCAAAAAACCGTTTTAACTTGAGTTACTCCAATACTTCCGTCGGAATCGTATGACCTAAACATAATTTGATGAAAGCCTTCACTTAAGTTTGAAGCACTGATCATAGTGGTGAAATCTACACTGCTTTCAGGATTTGCAGTAGAAACGAATGTGCCCGTGCCGAATCCATTGTCGGTGTCTATTACATATTCAAATCCAATAATATTTGCAAGTACATTTTCTGGTTTGATCTCGAAACTGCGCTCTTGTGTTAAACTAAAATTCCCATTAAAATCAATGAGTCTAAGACCTATGATGTGAACACCGGGCTCTAAAGATGCAATGTCTGCAAACATAAACATGGGGCCTAACAAAGCATCAGTAAACACATAGGGAATGCCTAAACCAATGCCAGGATCTTGATCGAAAAAATACTCTGCAACGAGAACAGGAATTTCAGTGGTCGAAGTGCTGATTATGGTCACAGGCATCAATGTGATACCCGGCTCAACACATGGAAGTACATCCATTGAACTAATAAGAGGATCTAAACTAAGTCCCGATGTTCTGTAAGAATTTATTTCTCCGTCGTACATGCCGGCAGTACCTCCATTTGATGTAATTCCCACAGCGGGGGAGAAGTCAATGGGCATCCACTGCATATCTCCAACTCCTCCGATAAAATAAGGTGTGTCTAAATTGAACTGATTGGAGCTATTGCAAAATACTTGACACTGATCATTCACTTCGCCTCCCGTATCTTCAGGTAAAGCAGGCATGGACTGATTGAACAAATTGAAAGTGATGATACAGTCATCGATGTTTTCGAATTGATGATTGAAAAATATATTTTCTTCCAATATACTTGATTGAAATCTTGATAGCCCACCGGCAACAGTATTGCTGACAAAGAAATTCGGGAAACTCCCCAATTGTTCTATACTTAAAGTACTCGGAGCGGTGCCGTCAAATGATCCGATAAAATTATTTCGGATTGTATTTCCGAAGCCACCAAATCTGAGAGAAAGTTGTCCGGGAGAGGCGGCTTGAATGTAGTTTCGCTCAATAAAATTGTTGGACGAAAGACAATTTACATTTGAAATAAGGCAACTTTCGACATTGGTAAATGAAGCACTGATGATGAGTTGATTGATTATTAACCCTGAAATATTGCAACCACTGCTGCCCGCAGCTAGGTGTATTGTACCGAAAGAACCAAGATCATTGATGTCCGAATAAATATTGTTGATTCCCAAAAAATAACCTGAGCCTCGAATTATTGCTGGCACATTGATATTAACATTTTCTATGAAACTCGAACACGACAACCATGGTCCTGTGCAAACATTCTCTACCCATATCTCATACCCAGGCACCCAGGCATTTACAGCAGCTTGCAGCGAGTGAAACTCTGCTGTGCTTGTGGAAAGCGGATTTACCCGTATCACATTTGGTATTGGCTCCTGTGCCCTCAATACCTGTGAGCATAGGAGTGCTAAGAGGAAATAGTAACGCATTATTTCCTCGATTTGGTTTTGATCTCTACTGTAGATCCGCTTGTAGTAGTGCCGGTGCTACTTCCCGAAACCAACCAAACACTTGGTATTGGAGGCATTCCACTTGGCTTATAAGGAAGAGCTCCACCGTACATCACACGAGTCTTTCCATCTGCACCAGGTATCAAAATAGGGTTCGCAGGATTGGGGTTGTACAATTTATAGACGTAATCAGGGCTAATACTCATATCGAAACAATACAAGGAATCGGGTTCAACATTCGAAATATTATTATTAACGATCCCGCCATAATTGGTAGCCAAAAAATTACTTCGTCCAATGTTGTGGGTTACACTTAAATTAGAACTGTTGATTGCATCAATTTCACTGTTTTCAAAGTAGTTGTTTTGTACGACAGAGTTTTTAAATACATTATCCGGAGCACCCAGAAAGAGGTTATTTAGGATGAGGCCATTTCCGGAAGAAACGTTGATGGCGTGCGTAGATGATCCATTGATATTCTTAATGTAATTGTTGGAGATGAGATAGTTTGTAGCATTCAAAATATCGACTAAAATAGGAGCGGAGCCTTCAATGAAATTTTGTGTGAGCACTACGTTTTTGGCTATTCCCGTTGTTCCTAATCTTAGGCTGTTTGTGATCCTGTTTCTGCTAATTTCAAGGCTATCGCATTGCTCCACAATGCCATTGGTTATTGTCATTCCCTGAATGGTGGCTCCACTTCCTCCAAGTTGGAAAGAAACGTTTGAAATGGTGGCTGGCCTGAAATCCCATTGGGTGCTATCAGTTACCCAATTATCTTGAAGGAAATACCCAGGACCATAAATTGTAATGTTTCTATTTACGATCACATTCCCATAACTGATGTCCGAATGCTCCACAATGATGATGTCTCCAGTGACACAATCGTCGATGGCGGTTTGAAGATTGTTGTATGGTGATGAAACTCCTGTGTTGTTCACCCTGCGGCGGGTTTGAGCATCAACAAAAGTTGTAGAGAGTGCAAAGATCAAGAAAAATGCCAGGTGCTTGAGCATGTTCAATTGGTTTTGGTTGTTAATGGTGGGCGATTATAAATTCTGTAATCTATTGAAAAAAAGGGAGAATTTTGTTCCCTCAAAGGTTCTCTCGTGATTTTTCATTCAATATTATGATAAGAATGCACAATCAATTTCTAAAAGTAAGATTTCCTGCTTTTATAAGTCGAAATTACTGATGTGATTGGAGATCAAACGTAAGATTGAGTATTTGGTTATATCTGATCGATTTTCGGAGCGAATAGGGGGAAATTCGGTACAAAGAAAAAGCCGTCCTTTTCAAGACGGCTTTTTCTGAAGTCCAGGGAATCCCTAAAAATCTGATTATTAGGCTGAAACCTTATTCATGTTGTCAAGAACATTCATCACTTCTTTCACGGATTTAGCACTGGAATGCAGTGAATCCATTTCTTCTTTGTTCAGCTTCAATTCTATAACTTTCTCAATTCCATTTTTCCCGAGTTTTACGGGTACACCCAAGTAAATATCCTTCAGTCCGTATTCACCGGTAAGCCATGTGCAACAAGGGAATATTCTTTTCTGATCTCTTACAATGGCTTCAACCATTTGAGCAGCAGCGGCTCCTGGAGCGTACCATGCTGAAGTGCCCAATAAGTTTACGATTTCTCCACCACCTGTTTTTGTGCGTTCCACAATAGCATTGAGTTTTTCCTCATCAATCAATTCTGTAACAGGAATTCCACCTACCGTGGTGTAGCGGGGCAGAGGAACCATTGTGTCGCCATGCCCGCCCATAAGTACTGCTTGAATATCCTTCGGGCTGCAATCCAGTGCTTCAGCCAAGAACGCTCTGTAGCGCGCTGTATCAAGGATTCCGGCCATTCCAAAGACCTTGGTGCTGTCCACATTTGCAGTGAGGTAAGCGCAGTATGTCATTACATCCAATGGATTGCTCACAACTATGATCTTGGCGTTGGGAGAATAGCGAACTACATTTTCGGTAACACTTTTCACAATGCCAGCGTTTGTTGCGATCAAATCATCGCGACTCATTCCAGGTTTGCGCGGCAGTCCACTTGTAATAACCACAACCTCGCTATCGGCTGTTTTTGAGTAATCGTCAGTGGAACCTATAGTGCGGGTGTCGTATAAATTGATAGGTGCTGTTTCCCATATATCGAGTGCTTTTCCTTCTGCAAACCCGGCCTTGATATCAACCAAGACAACCTCGTTGGCAATTTCTCTGTGTGCCAGCACATCGGCACAAGTTGCCCCTACGTTTCCTGCTCCTACTACTGTTACTCTCATGGTTTTTACTAATAGATTTATTTTGAATAAGGTCAAATATTTTCGGGCACAAAGCTAATCCTGAAATTTGAAAATGCGCATGATGCATGTCAAACTATGGATAATGCTTGAATAGTTCCAGAAATATAGCTCGTCCTACCTTGAATTTTTAAATCTCTTTCTTAGGTTGTTGCCCCTTGGCACGACGAACCAGAACCCGCTGTGCAACCAAAGCAATGCTGAGAAATCACAATATCGCGATTTTGGATAGATTGAAGATCCATTTCCGAAATGTGATTGCCGCTGTGAGCCACCTTTAAATCCAACATCTGATTGAAATCGCAGTCGTACAGATAGCCGTCCCATCTTATACTCAGGGTATTTCTGCACATCAATCCGTCGATGGTAGATGGATTGAAAGCATTAACAAGCATGTCCATATAATCTTCATAATTATCGCTAGCAATCAGGTATTCAAGATATCTAGAAATGGGCATGTTCGTAATAGCCAGAAGCGAATTGAAACGGATTCCAAAGTCATCGTACAAACTTTTTTTAAATTCTCTCTCAAGTCCGGCTTGATCATTAGGTAAAAATGCACCTGCGGGGTTGTATACTAAGTCTAGTTTGAGTCCAGAGTTGGGTTCACCATAACCAACGCTATTCAACATTTTTAGAGCTTCTATGCTCTTGTCGAAGACACCATCGCCACGTTGCTTATCTGTGCGTTCTTTTTTGTAAAAAGGCAAAGAAGAAACCACATGTAACTTATGAATTGCAAAAAACTCAGGTAGGTCGTGATACTTTTTATTGGCCAAAATGATGGTCAGGTTGCAGCGAACTATGATGTCCGCAACACCTGTTTTCCGAGCTTCCTCGATGAACCATCTGAAATCCGGATTCATTTCAGGTGCTCCGCCTGTAATATCAAGTGTATGGGCGCCACTTTCAGCAAGCTTTATAAGACAAAGAGTCATTGTTTCTCGGGCCATGATTTCTTTGCGATCTGGCCCGGCATCCACATGGCAATGGCTACAAACCTGATTGCACATATATCCGACATTCACCTGAAATATTTCAAGTTTAGAAGGTCTCAGACTTTTGATTCCTAGGGATTCAATTTTTTTCTTGAATGTAGGTAGACCGGCCTCACCAAAGATGCCATTGCTCATGAACTTCAATTGTTCTGCAGGGTCGGCTAGGTTGTTGTGTCGGGCGTGAAGGGATTTGTTCATCTATAGAGAATTACAAAGAAAGCTTGTCAACTTTATTCATCATTTGCACCCCATGAACCAGTGTGGCACCACCGCGTATAGCTGCCGCTACATGAATAGCCTCCATCATTTGTTCTTTCTCAATTCCTTTTTGGAGGCAATCCGTGGAGTAAGCATCGATACAATATGGACATTGCACGGCGTGAGAAACAGCCAAAGCGATCAAACTTTTTTCTCGAGCTGTGAGAGCTCCTTCCTCAAAGACTTCACCGTAATAACTAAAAAATTTGTCGGCAAGGGCTTTATCCCATTCTCCAATATTTCCGAATTTCTGAAGGTCTTTCGGATTGTAATACGTCTGTTCCATTGTTTTAATTTTTAGTAAAAGTGCGACTTCATGGAGCTTGGCCCAAACTTTTCGATGAAATGTTAAGTATTAGATATAAATTGAGGAACATCTAAAAAACATCTTTCGCATTTCGACCAAATTCAAAATTATAGTAATTCTGATAAATTGGTTCGGGCCAAATCCCGTGATAAGAAAGCTCTTGAATGCGTGCATCCATCATGCGGGATTTGTCTCCGCGAAACAAAAACAGGCTTTTAGAGGTCCCCTTGAAATGTTGTTTTTGTGGAATCACCTATGTTCTATACGAACGAAATCATCTCACAAAATTTCTTCATACGAATGGAATTCCTCCTTGAAACCCCGCAGATGTGACGTCTTTCTTAGATTGTAGAAAAATACTTATACAAGTTATACCAATTCGGCCTCTGGGTTAAATAGTCCAAACTATTTTATACGCATGATGTGGCAAATGCCGTGAAATGAACTGCTATAGGCCAATGGAGTGAAACGGAATTGGACTATTACAGATACATAAACGGTATTATTCCGATGAGCATTGGAGAGCATGGCGCCCGCTTCGCGAGCGAGCTCCTGGAGGCATTGAGGTGGTTTTGAGTAGTAACATTTCGCTCCTCTGAAGTTTAAATTAGAGATTCCCTAAAGATTACCAACCCACTCAAAACTACTCTAAAGTTTCAATGTTCACTTGATTCATCAACAAAGGATGTGGGGATAACATAACTTCCGATTGTATCAAAAAGTTCTGATTAATGCATTTATTTGCCAAGATGAGAGAAGGATGCGGTAGAGGTTCCCAAAGGAGAAAGATGAATTTTTGAGATCGAATTGCACCAATTGTCAGTATAAGAACAGTAATGATAAGAATAGTTTTATGGATAAAGATCACAAAGTAGCCAGCAAGTTTAAACCCAGAACATGGAACGAAACCAAGAGCAATGATTCATGGTCCCTTTTTAAAATAATGGGTGAATTTGTTGAAGGATACGATCGACTTGGGCAGATTGGTCCCTGCGTTAGTATTTTCGGATCAGCACGCACTAAGCCTGAGAATAAATATTACGAATCAGCCCGCGACATTGCATTCAGGCTCACACAGAAGGGCTACGGTGTAATAACAGGCGGTGGACCCGGCATTATGGAAGCAGCGAATAAAGGAGCACGCGAAGGCGGCGGAAATTCTGTTGGATTAAATATCGTTTTGCCTTTTGAACAGCACGGCAATCAATATGTAGATCACGATAAAAGCATCAACTTCGATTATTTCTTCGTGCGAAAAGTGATGTTTGTAAAATATAGTCAGGGTTTCATTGTAATGCACGGTGG